>OJUG01000007.1_pt1 | contig 295825 bp, 213 predicted proteins | sample 1599841 | NCBI WGS metagenome assembly OJUG01 (sample SAMN04168659, study PRJEB22393) | human gut metagenome | biome: human gut microbiome; feature: stool | host: Homo sapiens | collected 2014-05-12 | reverse complement strand
AATGTTTTCGACGTTGAGTTTTAACGCCGTGTTGTCGCAGATGGCGGACAACTTGTTGGCAGGAGTTTTCAGTATCGTTGGTGGGGTGATCAGTTCGCTGGCGGTGGCGTGGGTGAAACGACGATGGGAGAGGAGGGGATAGCCCCTCACTTTTGGGGTATTAAATGTTTTTTAAAATATGAGGAATTTGTCCTACCAGATAAAAGGGTAAATTAATGAGCTTGCATATTTTCCCTTTTACAGTTTGTATCGTGTCTATTGAGTAGGGTTGAGACCATACACGTATTGCAATGGTTTGTGGGGAACGTTCCAAAAACGAATGTAGAGAACGTAAATGTGCGTTATGACCGGATTTTACTTCGATAGGATAGATCATGGAGTCTTGAACCCAGATGAAATCTACTTCTGCAGGAGATTCGCTTTTGCCCCGCACCCAAAAATTACGTTTTTGACTCACTTTGTCTGTTAATGTTAATAATTCTTGTGCCACAATATGTTCTGCAATATTCCCTCGCCAAGCATCGAGAATATCTTTTGCACCTAAAACTTCTTTTTGTACTTGTGCAGAATAGTTTACCAAACCCGTATCCAACCATATTAGTTTGGGCATTCGTTTTTGTTCAGGAATGGCGGGAACTTCCGTTGAGGTCGTGGGGTAAACGAGTTCGGTAAGCATGGCTTTTTCTAATAAACGGAAGGCTTCGCCAATTTCTCGAGCGTTATAATTTGAACCGGCAAAGCGTCCTAATGTAACGGTTTGTCCTGCCATGTTCCAGCCTTCTTTTAATAGGAAACGTACAACATCAGGCATTTGTCGTCCTTGAGTGTATTTTTCCACATCGTCTCGATAGCCTTGTAATAGTGTTTCGTATATTTTATTTAATGCCAAAATATCTCTGCGTTCAGCATAGATTTGTACGACTTCGGGCATTCCACCAATGAGCGTGTAGAGATTAAATAATCCTAAAAGACGATCATGGAAGGCGAGCGAAACCTCTGGACGCTCTAAAACAGGAAGCATGGCTTCTTCACCTGTTGCCCGTAGGAACTCTCGAAATGAACATGGGCGTAGTGCGAGATATTCTACCCGTCCGACGGGGAAAGAAACATGAATATCAACGAGATTCTCCAATAGAGAACCAGCGGCAATTACATGAATTTCCGGTAATTCTTCATAAAAATAACGCAATAAAGATACAGCTTTTGCTGAATTTTGAATTTCATCAATAAATATTAATATATTTCCAGCTTGCTTGATCTTTCCACAGTGAGCAAAGATAAAGGGAAGTAGATCTTTGAGAGGAAGGGATAATTCAAAAATGTCTTGAGCTTCTTTTTTTTCGAGATTTAAGTAGAGGTAGTTATCAAACTCCTTTCCAAATTCGTTGATTAACGTTGTTTTGCCTACTTGTCTAGCACCTCGTAGTACTAAAGGTTTACGATGAGTGTCATTTTTCCATTGCTTTAGAGAAGCTAATATATCTCGTTCAAACATAGTTTTATTATATATTGATTTCCAGTTACAAATATATCAAATTGTTTCAAAACCTAAGCAAGTTGACCTTATTTTTGTTCCAAAACCTAAGCAAGTTGACCTTATTTTTGTCGCAAAACCTAGGCAAGTTGATTTTGTATTGTACCAGCTTGTACCAGCATTTACCCGAGGGTGTAATTTTTCAACAATCTAGGAAAGAATCAAAATTTTTGTGTAAATTCGCCTAAATAATCTTATTCTTCATGCATGGAAGTTTGTCAGAATGATGATTCAGCCTTTTTGTTAACGCGTTTTAATCAACGTGACACTTCGGCTTTTGCCATGATTTACACGAGGTTTTTCACGGAACTCCATGTTTATGCTAATCGTTTGTACGCAAACACGTTCGAGTCTGCCGAGGATGCGGTGCAAGAGGCATTTTGTTATTTGTGGGAGCGGCATGATGTTGTTTTTGATAGTTTGATGAAGATAAAAGCGTTTTTGTTTGTTGCAATAAAGAATAGGTACAAGAATCACATGAGTCATTTGGGTGTGGAGCAGAAATACAGGGATGTACTGGAGCGAGAAACCTCTTTCGTTGAGGACATCTTGGAGAGTGAACTGGCAACTTCCCTGTTGGAATACGTAGAGCGTATTCCGGATCCGGAGGGGCAGGTAATGAAACTTTACCTGACAGGATTGGATGCAGAGGCAATTGCCGATAATATGCAGTTGAGCATACGAACGGTGTACAACGTGAAATCGAGGGCTGTCGGGATGTTGAAAAAATTCTTTTCTTTGAGTAATGAATAATATTTTGAAGATGAAGGTATTTTACGGAATGTTATGTTTCCTGTTTGCTTTCTCCTTGACCGTGAAGGCACAGGATTCGGTGAGGGTGGCGCTTGTACAGGCGCACTTGATATGGGGGGATGTGAAGTCCAATCTATGGGCTTTTGATAAGCGGGTGCCTTTGTGTAAGGGTGCCGATGTGATTGTATTTCCGGAGCTTTTCACTTCCGGGTGTGAGATGAAGAAACGGGATAAAGAAGAGGCAATGCGTTCGAAAGATGAGGTGGCTTCTTATTACCCGACAGTGATCAAGCGGATGAAGAAATGGGCGAAGCGCTCCGGGGCATTGGTGATCGCTTCCACGATTTACAAGGAGGAAGGGAAATATTATAACCGGTTACTGGCTGTTTATCCGGATGGGAAATACGAATATTACGACAAGCATAATTGTTTTAAAAAGGGCAGTTTCTCGCCCGGAGACCGTCATCTGACACTGGAATGGAAGGGGATACGTTTCTCAACTTATATCTGTTATGATTTGCGCTTTCCGGAGTGGAGTAGGAATCAGGGCGAATATGATGTTGCCATTTACATCGCGAACTGGCCGGAATCCCGGCAAGATGATTGGAATCGACTTTTGCGGGAACGAGCTATTGAAAACGAGGCGTACGTTGTGGCCGTTAATTGTGCCGGGACAGACTTAACAGGACTTGTTTACCGGGGAGAGAGTTGCGTGATCGCTCCCGACGGAGAAGTAAGGGCGAGATGCAGGGATTATTGGGATGATGTCGTGGTTCATAAAGTTTGTAAGGTTCATAAGGTTATAAAGTAGCTTAAGGGGCATACAAATAAAGCGTCCTTGGGGGACGCTTACTTTATAAACTTTACAGACCTTACAAACTTTATGAACTAATCCAATTTCAGCACGGCAAGGAATGCTTTTTGCGGGACCTCAACATTACCGATTTGTTTCATTCGTTTCTTTCCTTTTTTCTGTTTTTCCAGTAGTTTACGTTTACGGGAAATATCACCACCGTAACATTTTGCGGTTACATCCTTGCGAACGGCTTTGATGGTTTCGCGGGAAATAATCTTCGCGCCGATGGCAGCTTGGATTGCAATGTCGAATTGCTGACGGGGAATCAGTTCTTTTAATTTCTCGCAAATGCGTTTCCCGAAAGAATAAGCGTTATCAAAGTGGATTAAAGCAGAGAGGGCATCCACGGATTCGCCATTCAGCAGTATATCCAATTTCACAAGGTTAGCCCGACGATAACCGATCTGGAAATAGTCAAAAGAGGCGTAACCTTTCGTGATACTTTTCAATTTGTCGTAGAAGTCAAACACGATTTCGGCCAGTGGCATCTCGTAGTTCAACTCGATCCGGTTTCCTGTCAGGTAGTGTTGCTTTATCAGTACGCCTCGCTTGCCGAGACAGAGGGTCATGATCTGACCGATGTAGTCGGTAGGCGTGATGATCTGTGCTTTTATGTAAGGTTCCTCGATATAGTCCAGTACCGTGGGGGAGGGCATATCGGAGGGGTTGTGCATTTCGAAGACTTCGCCTTTCGTGGTGTGGGCGATATACATAACGTTGGGAACGGTGGTGATCACGTTCATGTCGAATTCCCGGTCCAGACGTTCCTGCACGATTTCCATGTGTAGCATTCCGAGGAACCCGCAGCGGAATCCAAATCCAAGGGCGGCTGAAGATTCCGGTTCGAAGGTTAGGGATGCATCGTTTAGCTGTAATTTCTCGATGGAGGTGCGCAGGTCCTCGTAATCCTCCGAATCAATTGGGTAGATTCCAGCAAAGACCATGGGTTTTACTTCTTCGAATCCCTCGATGGCAGTGGTGCATGGACGTTCCACGTGCGTGATCGTATCCCCGACTTTTACCTCGGATGAAGTTTTAATACCGGAAATAATGTATCCCACGTCTCCCGTTTTCAGTTCGTTGCGGGGTTCTTGTTCTAGGCGTAATACTCCAATTTCATCTGCATCGTATTCCTTGCCCGTACTCACGAATTTCACGATGTCACCTTTTTTCAGACTACCGTTCATGATACGGCAATAGGTGATGATTCCGCGGAAAGAGTTAAATTCCGAGTCGAACACCAAGGCCTGAAGTGGCGCGTTGGGATCGCCCGTGGGTGCGGGAATTCGTTCTACAACGGCTTCCAGTATTTTATCCACGCCCAGTCCGGTTTTTCCACTGGCTTCAATAATATCATCCCGGTCACATCCGATCAGTTCTTCAATCTGGTCCTTCACTTCCTCGGGCATGGCATTGGGCATATCCATCTTGTTCAAAACGGGAATGATTTCCAAGTTATTGTCAATGGCAAGATAAAGGTTCGAGATGGTTTGTGCCTGAATACCTTGCGTGGCATCGACAATCAGTAGCGCACCCTCGCAGGCAGCAATGGAACGCGATACCTCGTACGAGAAGTCCACGTGTCCCGGGGTGTCTATCAAGTTTAGAACATATTTCTCTCCCTTGTAATGATAATCCATCTGTATGGCGTGGCTCTTGATGGTGATGCCTCGCTCTCGTTCCAGATCCATATCGTCAAGCACTTGTGCTTGTAAATCTTTCCCTACTACAGTTCCGGTCGTTTCCAGTAAACGGTCGGCAAGTGTACTCTTACCGTGGTCAATATGTGCGATTATACAGAAATTCCTAATGTTCTTCATCTACGAAATTTTAGATTTAGGCTGCAAAGATAATGATTTTCCGGAATTATTCATTTAGTAACCACTTCCATAGGGGAATAATAGGGTAAAAAATAACACCTCTCGTGCGAAAGGCGTTATTTTGTTTTATGGATAAAATTGGAGTGTATACTTGATTATTTCAACACGGGTTGCCCGTTGTAAGTGACTGATTTTAGTAACGCTTTTGCATTCTTTACAGCCTTTCCCGGGAGCGGGGAGTAGTTTACTTTCGTGGTTAAGGCTTGGGCCTCTGCGTCCAGCATCCAGTTCAATAGTTTCAATGTCTCTTCGGCTTGAGCTTGATTTCTATCGGCATAGGCTTGCTCTTTGTACAAGATGATCCATGTGAAACAACTGATCGGGTATGCATCCGGGGCGGCCGAATTGGTGATCATTGTACGGGTATCGGCGGGCATATCTCCTTTCGCCGCGGCTGAGATGCTTTCCGTGTTTGGGGTAATAAAGTTACCGGCCGCATTTCTCATCTGGGCGAATTGGATTTTCATGGCAAAAGCATATTCAGAACCCACGTAACCGATGGAACCTTCCGTTTGACTGATGACTCCGGCAACGCCCGGGTTACCTTTAGCAGCCATACCTACCGGCCATTTTAATGATTTTCCGGTTCCGATCTTCTCGGCCCATTCCGGGCTTACTTTGGTCATGTAGTCACTGAACACGAAAGTGGTTCCGCTACCATCTGAACGATAGACAGGACTCATGGCTTTGTCGGGTAAGTTCACGCCGGGATTGATGGCTGCAATACGGCTGTCGTTCCATTTAGTAATTTTGCCCAAGTAAATATCGGCAATAATGTCCCCGGTTAGTTTCAAGTTGTCTACTCCCGGAAGGTTGTACGCCAGTACCACGGCTCCCATGCACGTCGGGATGTGAACTACGGCCGCGGGCATTTCGCCCATTTCTTTGTCGGACAGATAGGCGTCGGAGCCTCCGAAATCCACGATTTTGTCTTTTAGACTACGAATACCGCCACCACTACCGATGCCCCCGTAGGTAATGGAATTACCTGTTTTATCTTGATAGGTTTTGAATGCAAGGTTATAGAAGGGAAGAGGGAAGGTTGCCCCTGCTCCAGAGATAGATACTTTTTTAGCGGGACCGTTCACGTTATTTGTCGCGTTGCTGCTAAAAATAACAGCTAACATAAGGACTGTGGTTAAAAGTAAGTTTTTCATTTTCTATTCATTTAAATAAATTGTTTTCTTTCTTTTTTGCGATTGCAAGTTCCGCTGATTATGTGAATCTAATGTTTCAAAACGGTTATTTTTTTGTTACGCGTAGGGCATAAGGGGGTGGTGGATATGTTGATCCACAAGAGATGAGTGACGTTTGGAAGCCTGTATTATGCTTTGGATTCTTTTGTCGGTAATATCAAGTTTAAGATGACACCCAATAAGGCGGCAAGGCCTATGCCGGACATGGAGAAATTACCCCATTCGAAGGCCGCCCCTCCAATACCAAAGGTTAGGATGAGAGAGACGATAATCATGTTGCGGGTGTTGGAAAGGTCAACCTTGTTCTGTATTAGGTTACTCATTCCCAAAGAGGCAATTGTTCCGAATAAGAGTAGCATGATCCCTCCCAAAACAGAGGCTGGAATGGATTTTAACAAAGCACTGATTTTACCGAAAACCGAGAAGACGATTCCCGTCACGGCAGCAATTCGAATCACGGCAGGGCTTGTCACCTTTGTTAAAGACACGGCCCCGGTAACTTCGGAATACGTGGTTACGGGAGGGCCACCGATTAACCCGGCGAAAACACAGGCAAGACCATCACCCAGTAGTGTACGGTGTAATCCGGGGTTTTTCACGAAATCTTTACCGGCAACACTGTTCACCGCATAGACATCCCCGATGTGTTCGATGACAGGAGCGATGGCCACGGGAACCATGTAGATAATGGCTTCCCAAGAGAAATCGGGAGTTACGAATTGGGGAAGGGCAAACCAAGCGGCTTCTTTGATCGGGGTGGTGTCCACGTTATAGAAGAAAAGTGCCACGAGATATCCAACAATGATTCCGCAGAATATAGGGATTAATTTTAACAGTCCCCGGCCTTTCAGAGAGACAACGACAGCCGTGATTAGGGAGATAAGGGCCAATACCCAGTTCTCGCTTGCCATTTTTACCCCGGAGCCAGCGAGGGAAAGCCCGATTAATATGATTACCGGACCAATCACGATCGGGGGAAATAGTTTCTTGATGAAGTCGGTTCCCCGTAATTTTACCAATAAACTCATAAGCCCGTAGACCGCACCCACGGCGACCATTCCGGAAAGGGTTCCGGCCATACCGTACAATTCACTGGCTTTGATGATTGGGGCGATGAATGCGAAACTACTTCCCAGAAAGATGGGAACGATGCCTTTCGTGACAAGATGGAAAATTAATGTTCCGACTCCTGCGGTAAGAAGTGCTGTTGACGGGTCCAATCCCACAAGTAGGGGAACGAGTACAGTCGAACCGAAGGCGACGAAAAGAAATTGTACCCCGATAACTCCTTTTTGGAAGGCAGAAAGATGATTCGCATCCATGATTATGTATATTCTGATGATTTGACAAACTGAACAAAGGTAGTTATTTGGCGGGGATTTTCAAAAAAAGCCTTACTTTTGTGGTTAAATGTTTGTATTTAAAACAAGAGCTATGATAAAATCAATGACCGGTTTCGGTAAAGCAACAGTGGACTGCGGGACAAAGAAAGTGATCGTGGAGGTAAAAAGTCTGAATTCAAAACAATTGGATATTAATTTGAGGACTCCGAGTATTTACAAAGAGAAGGATATCGAGATCCGGAATATGATAAAGAACGTTCTGGAACGCGGGAAGGTGGACGTGTATATCTATTTTGATAATGCGGAGGACGAGAAAGATGTTGCCGTGAACCAATCGGTGGTAAGACAGTATTATAATCAGATGCTGGAAGTGGCGGGTTCATTAGGAGTGGAAATCAACAAGAGCGAGTTGCTGCAAACCATCATGCGTTTCCCCGACACGATGCAAGCTAAAATGGAAGAGTTGGATGAAGAAGGCTGGAATTGTTTGAGAAGTGCCATCGAGAAAGCGTTGTCGGATGTCGATGATTTCCGTATTCAAGAGGGTAAAGTTTTGATTGCAGATATTTTGAAACGGATCGAGTTGATCAAAAGCTTGTCAGGAGAAGTACCCCAGTTCGAGAAACAACGAGTGGTTACCATCAAGCAACGCTTGCAAGACAAGATGAAGGAGTGGGGAGAGATCAAAAATATTGATGAGAATAGGTTAGAGCAGGAAATTATCTATTATTTGGAGAAGTTAGATATCACGGAAGAGAAAGTCCGTTTGGCAAATCATTGTAAATATTTTGTCGAGACCGTGGAGAAAGAAGAAGCTCCGGGACGTAAACTCGGATTTATCGCCCAAGAGATCGGTCGCGAAATCAATACTATGGGTTCCAAAGCCAACGACCACGACATCCAGAAACTGGTTGTCCGCATGAAAGATGAACTGGAAAAAATAAAGGAACAGAGTCTCAATGTGCTATGATTAGGTTCGTAAAGTTCATAAAGTTTATAAGGTTCATAAAGTAAGTAATGAGAGTAGAGCGATTTGAAGATATTCTTGCTTGGCAAAGAGCTCGAGATTTGGCAAGAAGAATTTATAATCAATTTGGTTGTAGTAAAGATTATGGATTCAAAGATCAAATACAACGAGCTGCAGTATCTGTGATGAATAATATTGCAGAGGGATTTGAGCGTAAGTCCAATCTTGAATTCAAACAATTTCTTTATATTTCGAAAGGATCGTGTGGTGAAGTTCGCTCAATGCTTTATTTAGCTAAGGATGTATTGATATTAGATGAAAAGAATTTTTCCGAACTTTTGCTAGAAACAGAAATCATATCTAAAATGTTATCGAACTTTATCAAAAAGCTTTGACTTTATGAACTTTATAAACCTTATAAACTTTATAAACGGATGAAAAAGAAGGTAATCATATTTTCAGCCCCCAGCGGATCGGGGAAAAGTACGATCGTGAATTACTTGTTGGCAAAGGATTTAGGGTTGGAGTTTTCGGTATCGGCAACGTGCAGGGCGCCCCGGGGAGAGGAAAAACATGGGAAAGAGTATTATTTCTTTTCAACGGATGAGTTTAAAGAGAGAATTGAGGCGGGGGATTTCCTAGAGTGGGAAGAGGTTTATCCGGGGTGTTTCTACGGGACGTTGAAGAGTGAACTGGAGCGAATTTGGAAGGCTGGTCATGCCGTGGTGTTTGACGTGGATGTTGTTGGAGGGGTGAATATCAAGAAAATATTCGGGGATCAGGCGCTATCTGTCTTTATTAAAGCTCCTTCCGTGGAGGTCTTGCGGCAACGGTTGATCGGGCGGGGTACGGATTCGATGGAGAAGATAGAGCAACGTGTGGCTAAAGCGGAGTATGAGATGACATTTGCCGATAAATTTGACGTGGTTATCGTGAACGACAATTTGGACACAGCTTTAGCCGAAGCTGAAAAGACGGTAAGAGATTTTTTGAAATAATCGGATGGAGCAAGGTAAGGAAAAGATAAGCGGACCTGTTATCGGGCTTTTTTTCGGATCGTTTAACCCGATTCATAACGGGCACGTGGGAATTGCTCGCTACCTGTTGGAAAAAAGGCTGTGTGCGGAAGTGTGGTTTGTGGTCAGTCCTTGTAATCCGTTTAAAGTAGATCGTTTCCTTTTGCCGGAGACCGAGCGTTTCGAGATCGTGAAGGCTGCCATCAAGGGAATTCCCGGTATGAAAGCCTGTGATATCGAATTTTCGATGCCTAAACCTTCCTACACGGTGGATACCTTACGGGTTTTGTTTGATCGATATCCCGGTCAACAATTTGCTTTGATTATCGGGGGGGATAACGTACCGGACTTCCCGAAATGGAAGGATCATCGTTGGATCGAGGGACATTGTGATATTTTTGTTTATCCCCGTTTAGGCATTATAACTTCTGTTGAAGGATTTACGAGCATGATGCTCGTTGATGCCCCTTTGTTTCCATTGTCAGCTACCGAGATCCGGGAAATGATCCGAAAAGGAGATGATATTTCAAGCTTAGTTCCAAGCGAGGCGTTATCGTTGATTTGGAAATTGTATTCAAAATAAGTGAGTTAGTTACGCGATGTAAAACAAAATTGGCAGAGATATTCTACATCTCATAACAACCCACTTATTTCACAGAACAATGCTTGTTGGAAAATTTGGTAGAAGAAGATCATGTTACCATGATAAACATCTTGCCAGCTTCACTTCCCGAAAGCTACATAAACAGTTACGTGTTGGCAGGTTTTCTGACTTGTTTCCTTTTCGTCGCCTTCCCATCCATGTACAGACAGTGGCAGTAGAGACTAAAGTTTTGAAACTTACAGCTGCGGGTACAGTTCCCGATTCTCACGGGATTCCCTCGTAATGTCACGAAGAACATTACCTTTCCAATACGTTTACAAACATAAGGAAAATAATTGAAAATTGGAAATGGAGAATCGAAAATTATTCTTTTTCATGGGGTTCGTGTTTTTTCGAATAATTATGAGGTGAGTTGTATAATTATGCATGAAAAATAAAATGTAATATACAGATTATAAATGTATTATGATTAAATTTGAGAAGTCGAAAACGTTGTAAAAAGTCAAAAACAAGTTGTACTTTTGTGCGGCTAAAAATAAGCGAAATTAATTGTTAAAATAAAAATAAGTTGTAGTATGGGATTTGTAACTAAGGAGAAATTATTCTCTAAGGATTTCTTTATCACCTACGGATGGTTGTTGGGTGGTTGTTTCATGTTCGCGTTAGGTGCGGTATTGTTTGCGGAGCCTTATGGTTTTGCTCCCGGTGGAACATACGGTCTGTCCATGGTCTTTCATCACTTGTGGGGCTGGGAAACTGAGATCGCTGCCCTTTGTATGGATGTGCCTTTGTTGTTGTTGGGAATTTATTTCCTAGGAGGAATGTTTGGTGTGAAAACCATCATCTGTACGTTTGCTATTCCGGCATTTATGCGTTTGATTCACTATGTTTACGGTTATGATGCTTTGCTGGAACCGGGAATTACTGACCGGACGATGTTGAATGAACAATTACTGTCAGCTATTTTCGGCGGTATTGTTTATGGTATTGGTATCGGTATGATCTTCAAGGCTCGGGCTACTTCCGGGGGATCGGATATTATTTCCATGATTTTGAACAAGTATACCCATATTTCTTTGGGTACGTTGGTTATTATCGTGGATTGTACGATTACTTTGTCAACCGTGGTGGCTTTCGGAGACTGGCGTTTGCCCATGTATTCTTGGATTATCGTGTTCATCGAAGGTAAGGTGATTGACTTGATCGTGGAAGGTGCTTCTGTCCACAAGACATTGATGATCGTCACGAAAGAGATGGAAACGGTGAAAAATATCATCTTGAATGATATTAATCGTGGAGCTACGATTTTACCGGCTGTCGGTGCTTATAAGGGTGAATCTCGCGAGATTATTTACACGATTTTAACTCGTCGTGAGATGATGATCTTACGTCACAGAATTCGTGAGATTGATCCGGAGGCTTTTATAAATGTGATCGACTCCAGAGAGATATTAGGAAAAGGATTCAAGTCGTTAGATGAAGAATAAAAAAAGAGGCATTAGCCTCTTTGCGTGAAGTACATATACAAAAAAAGAGCCGAAAGGCTCTTTTTTTAATACATATCGGTAATATCCCAGACAAAAGCCCGGATACCGTTTTCTTTATTCACCTCATCGAGGTTCTTGACGTATTTCAAGATCAGAGGAACCATTTCTTCCTCCACGATAGTCAAGGTTGCGGAGTTCATTTCCGGCCAAGTGTGAGTTCCCATTCTAGGTTCTCCATCCACAGTTCCTGCCCCGTTTACCAAAGGCCATTGCGTGAATCCCCGAATTTGTAATTGATCAAGGATAAAAGCAACCCGTTCGGTCAAAGCTTGGTTATATGATATAAATACTGCTTTCTTCATAATTATAGGACTTTAGATGTTAGATTTACGATGTAGAATGTAACATCGTAAATCTAACTTAGTGTTACTTATTTCTTTTTCGGAAGATCTCTTTCCGGATCAAAGTCAGCCATGAACTTGAATTGTTTGCTGAGAATCTTCTTCTTGTCACGGCTACCACTCTTGTCCATTGCGGCGTAAACGGCCGGAACGATAATCATCGTGATAATCGTGGAGAATACCATACCACCGATTACAGCGATACCCATCGGTCTCCAAGTTTCAGAACCTTCGCCAACGCTGATTGCCATCGGCACCATACCTAAGATTGTGGTTAATGACGTCATCAATACCGGGCGTAAACGAGAACGACAAGCCATAGCGATTGCATCGTACAAGCGGATTCCCCGTTCACGCATCAGGTTGATAAAGTCGATTAGCACGATACCGTTCTTCGTAACGATACCAACCAGCATGACAGCTCCTAAGGCGGCAACAATACTTAATGTCGTGTTCGTGAGCAATAATGCCAAAATTACACCGGTGAATGCGAACGGGATAGCCAACATGATGATAAACGGCATCTTGAATGACTCGAACTGTGCTGCCATCACGATGTATACCAGCATCAAGGACAGGAGTAGCAACATACTCAATGAGCCGAATGATTCCTGTTGATCTTCGAAGCTACCACCGATGTACATTGTTACGTCTTGTGGAATATCTTCCATGTTATCGATAAGAGCTTGAGCAGCACCTGCTATTTCTCCCAAAGCAACACCTGCAGCCGGAGTAATCGAAACTTTTAGGATACGTTGTTTACTCTTACGCTCGATATTTGGCGGAGAGAAATATTCTTTGATTTCTCCAAGTTCTTTCAGACGTACTTTTTGTCCTTTACCATCGGTAATCAGGATGTTTTCAACATCGGTAATAGACGAACGATATTTCTCATCCAGACGAACGATAATATCATATTCTTCACCATCTTCTTTGAATTTGCTATTACGGTACCCGTAAATGCGGTTACGTAAATAGCTTCCAACATCTGCTGTACTTAACCCATGACGGGCCAATTTATCTTGATCTAGAACAATTTGTAATTCGGACTTATCTTCATCCCGGCTGATTTTGATATCTTCAGCTCCTGGAATCTTTCGAGCTTGTTCCGCAATTGTGTGAGCTAAGTTTGTAGTCGTGTTGAAATCATGTCCCATAATTTCTACGTCGACACTATTACCTCCCATTGACCCCCCACTCGATGTGGTTACCGTGTATTGGAGAATATCAGGAAAACGTTTTAAAATTCCGCGGACTTGGTCAGCGATCTCGAAAACACTGCGGCTACGTTCTTTTAAGTCGAGAGTTCTTAGACGCATGTTTAAGATGTTATTACCAGTACTGTTCATCATAGAAGCAAAAGAGGCTTCCTCTTCACTACCGTATGACAAGTTGATCAACGTGATTTCCGGGATTTCTGCACGAATGATGGAATCGATGTCCAAAGCCACTTTTTTAGTTACCTCAACTCGCTGTCCGGACTGCATCTTGGCATACACGCTCATGTAGTTCTGGTCATTCTGAGGCATGAAGTCTGTTTTGATCAATTTTGCAAGGGTTAATGATGCAAAGAACAAAGCAAACATGGAAACAATCGTAACCGTTTTGTGACGAAGAACCCAGCGGATGAGCTTTTCGTAGGCAAAATCAAGTTTATCCAACATTTTGGATACAAAATGGTAGAAACTAAATTTACCCGTATCCGTGTTATCCTGAATTTTCATCAACTGAGATGAAAGCATCGGTGTTAACGAAATAGCGGTTACCGTTGAGGTACATACGGTGATACAAACGATCCAACCTAATTGCTTGAACAGGATACCGGTCATTCCGGTTACCAATGTCAACGGGAAGAACACGGCTACAGTTACAAGGGTAGTTACAATTACAGATAACCAAACCTCGTTCGTACCGTATTTGGCTGCTTCTCTCGGACGGCTACCTCGGTCGATGTGTTTTGTGATATTTTCAAGTACTACAATCGCATCGTCCACCACCATACCGATTGCAATGGAGAGGGAGGACAACGAAATCACGTTGAGCGATTCTCCCGTTGCGAACAGGTAGATAAAGGCTACGATCAAAGAGATCGGGATGGTCAAGGCAATAATGAATGTCGCTCTCCATCGTCCCAAGAATAAGAATACGACCAAGACCACGAAGATCAAAGCGTACATTAAAGATTCCTGCAGGTTATTGATGGATTTCACGATAAAATCGGAATTATCCGAGATGATCTGGAACTTGATATCTGAAGGCAATTCTTTCATTGCTTTCTCGATCTCTTTTTTGGCTTGATTAGCCACGGCTACGGCGTTGGCATCGGTTTGTTTGGTTACCATCAAAACGCCACCATTTCCTCTATTGATCGTTTGCTCCAATGTGATATCCTTCAAGGTATCACGGACGGTTGCAACATCATGTAAATAGATGGTTTTGTTGTTTTGGGTTCCTAATACAAGGTTCTTGATTTGATCACTTTCATCAAATTCACCTTCAACACGCAACGTGTAGTCCATATCTCCCATCTTCACGTTACCGGAAGAGATATCCCGATTTTCTGTTAGGATTTTATTCCCGATTTGTTCTAGAGTTAGGTTATAAGCATCTAGTTTATTGGGATCGAGGTCTACGTAGACAACGCGTACCGGAGAACCGGCAATGTTTACAGATGCAACACCGTCTACCCGGTTCAAGCGAGTAATTAATTTATCATCTAGAATCTTGTCAATACCAGGATAGGATTCTTCAGCTGTTACTGCATAAATAAGAATCGGCATCATGGAAGTATTAAAACGCATGATCGTCGGGCGATCAATGTCATCCGGAAGATTATTCATGGCTTTATCCACGGCATCCCGTACGTCATTGGATGCTTCATCCAAATTCACTTCCCATTCAAACTCTAGTGAAATTACCGCCAAGTTATCATAAGAGGTGGAGGTCATTTCTTTTAAGTCGTCCACCGAGTTTAACTGGTCTTCCAGAATCTTCGCTACGTTCTCTTCAATATCGGCAGCGTTGGCTCCTGGATAGGTCGCCATTACCGTGATGTAAGGTGGGTCCATTTTTGGATACTGGTCCACCGGCAATTGTATATAGGAGGCAACACCCAATACCATGATGGCGAGGAAAACCATTAAGGTTGAAATGGGTTTGTTGACCGCTGTATTATATATACTCATATTTTAAATTTTAAATTTTGAATTTTAGATTTCAGGCATCAATCCGTGAATAAGTGTTTATTTGGTAATTGAAAGTGGTGAGCCATCAACCAAACGTCCTTGTCCGACAACAATTAGTTCGTCGCCTTCGTGAACTTCATCACTGATTAATTCAACCTTGTCATCAAAACGTTTGCCGAGTTTCACCCCAACGCGTTTTGCCTTACCGTCTTTGTTCAAGAACACGTAACGATCGTTAGAACCTTGTAGTTTTAACACGGCGATAGCCGGGGCAACCACGGTCTCGGTGTTACCGATAAAGAAATTGATAGTGCCATACATTCCCGGCCTCAGAGCTTCATTTTTGTTTGGGATCTTGACCTCAACGGTGAAAGTTCTGGATGCCGGATCTATACTTGGATAAACGATACTTACTTTCCCTTCGAATACTTGGTCTGGGTAAATATTATTTTTTAATTCAACTTTGGTTCCGGGTTTCACGGTCAAGTAATATTGTTCTGATAAACTTACGTAAGCTTTTACCGGATCAATCTTTTCAATGGCGATAATAGAAGGTTTGGTTGCACCACCGAAAGAAGCTCCCGTGTAAAGCTCTTTGTCCTCGAAGTATTTTCCGGTAACGACTCCATCAAAAGGAGCGAGCATTTGAGTGTTTTCCTTCAAGAATTCCACGTTAGCTTTGGCCACTTCATATTGTGTTACGGCAGCATCGTAAGCTTGTTTGGAGATACTTCCGGTTTCATTTAATTGGATGGCACGGTTATATTCTGTTTCCAAGTTTTTTAATTGAACTTCAGCCTGTACCAGTTGGGTCTTGTCCATTTCAACGAGTACTTGTCCTTTTTTGATTTGATCTCCAACTTCCACGTATATTTTTTCAATCCTTCCGGTGGCTGCAGGGGCGTAAAAAACTTGTTTATCTGCTTCCAGATTTGCGGCGTAATCCAAGGTCCTGGCAATATCCGTTTTTTCTAACTTTTGTACTTTAACGGGGATTGCTTCCACGACATCACTGTCTGTCGTCTTATCTTTTTTGCCTGAGCAACCGGCAAGGATAGCTATCGCTATAATCGATAAAATGAGATTCTTTACCATTGTATTTCTTTTTTGTTTTTATTATTCAAGTTGTTTTATCGAGGAAGTTGATTATACAATTTTTCCAAGCTTACTTGTGCTTGTAATAATGTAAGAACTGCTTCCGTGTAATTTGTTTCTGCTTGCAGGTAGTTGTTGTTTGCTTGCGTTAAGTCCAGACTGGAAACGGCTCCGAGTTCGTACTTCCTTTGGTAACTTTTTAACACCCGCGTGGCTACATCGATGTTTTCTTTTTGCAGGCTGTAATTTTCCATGGCGTTTTTCAAGTTGAATTTCAATTGTTCGTCTTGTACGTTCAACTGGTCTTGCAACAAGCTCTTCTGCATATAAGATTGTTCCAACGTGATTTTGGCTTGTTTAACCTTGGAATCCCGTTGCAAACCGGAGAAGATCGGAATATTCATTGTGAGGCCGGCTGTGTGTTTCGGGCTCATATCCAATGCCGGTTTCAAAATCTTGTAGTTGAAGTTATAATTACCGGAGATTGTGGGAGCGTAACTCCATTTCTCCAATCCTAACATCTTTTTATTCAACTCGGTTTGAGTCGTGATCAACTGATAGCTTAAGTTGTTATTGATGTCGAATTTCTCGACATACAAGCGGGCGGATTTATCGTTTTCCAAGAATACATTCAACGCATCCGTGAGTTTGATTGGAGTACCTGCCTCCAGTCCTAGTTGAAGACGTAGTAAATTGTAATTCACGGCAACCGTTCTCTCCATGGACAATAAACTGTTTTTCAGTTGTCCCACGTTAATGCGGATTTGATCCACGTCCGTCACTTCAACCGTTCCGGCCTTGTACATGTTATCGGTATGCTTGTAAATTTCATTCATGTTCTCCAAGTTCTGACGCAGGATATCGAGCATTCTTTCGGATACTAGTACCGTGTAGTATGAATTATAGATATTCTCAATGATATCCAGTTCCGTGGTTTCAACCTCTTGCTCGGTTAGGCGTACGGCGATCTTGCTGGTTTGCATACCCAAGATCCATTGGCCGCTGAATAATAATTGTTGCAAACCTACCGTCAGGTTAGACTGGTCTTTCATTTTTATTGCTTGACCGCCAAAATCCATCTTGTAGCCGAAATTGGTACTGTAAGTTATAGTACCATTGACTTGTGGTAACCCTTGTGATACGGATTCCCGTACCTTTTGGCGATACAAATCAATATTCATCTGCGAAGATTGCAGTTCCTTATTGTGCTTGATGGCAAACTCCACTGCTTGTTGCAGCGATATCGTTTGCGGCGCTTCCTGTGCGTGGAGCATCCATGGCACGAAAAACATTAGGAGGAAAAGAGTCATTCCTTGTTTCATAGATTATAGATTTAATTATTTATTTTTTCCGGGAAATTTTTCAAGTGTTTTTTCTCTCGTTACAAAACTCGTACCAAAAAAAATCAATCATCCGTCTTCTGGTCGTTTTGCCGTGTTCCTTAGGCGTTCAAATTCTTTTAGACCTTTTTCTGTGGATATAGCGTAAATAAAATTGATAAAGATCGTTGAAATAATTACTGAAATCGGGTATTCAAGCTTACTGGTGATTTCAGGATCTTTCAGGAAGTGCAATTGTTTGCCTAACAGGTACAATTGTAATTCTTTGTCAATATCCTTCCGAAAGAGTTCTTGTTTTATACCGTTATCCAGTAATGCCACGAGAAACTTCTTCGTTGACTCCTCTTCTTGCTTGGCTACTCTTTCGTACACGGCCGGGTGATATTTCCTTAAATCAAAATGATTGGCAGGTAAGCGGCTACCCAAATCACTCACCATGAAATCCCGAATTTCGCTCATGACCACGATCGGGTTTTTCTTGGCTAGTTGATTAACATCCGTGTTTTTTATTTTTTCATCTCTCCTGTACAACATCACTTGCTCCACCACGTCGTCTTTATTGGCGAATTGTTGGTAGAGTGTTTTCTTTGAAATTTTCAAGTGATTCGCTATATCATCCATGGAGGTACTTCTCAATCCGAATCTCAGGAAAAGATCCGAAATTGCGGCTATAAGCTCCCTTTTTTGTTTTACATTTTCATCCATAGCTGACATTTTAGTGTTTGTACTTGGAAACGAAACGTGTTTAAAACGTTTCCACGTGCAAAAGTATACAAATATTGTTCCACTAATACGACACGCGTGTTAAAGTATTGTTAAAACTCTTGTCGGGCGCAACTTTTCAATGATTTTAATCTTATTACATCATTTTCAATTTTCAATTCTCCATTTTCAATTCCATTATCCTATCTTTGTATCATGATTGATCAGGCTACCATACAGAAAATTTTTGATGCGGCGGATATATACGAGGTGGTTTCCGATTTCGTGAGTTTAAAAAAGCGAGGTGTGAACTATCTTGGGCTATGTCCGTTTCATAACGAGAAGACAGGTTCGTTCACCGTTTCCCCGGCAAAGGGCATATACAAATGTTTCGGTTGCGGAAAGGGGGGAAATGCCGTGAATTTTATCATGGAACACGAGCAGATGTCTTACGTGGAGGCATTGAAATATCTGGCCGAGAAATATCATATCCCGGTTGAGGAAAAGGAATTAACAGAGGAACAGAAAAAGGAGAAAACGGAGCGGGAGAGTATGTTGATAGTCTCTTCCTATGCGAACGAGTATTTCCAGTATCAGCTGTGGAACACGGACGAGGGGCGTTCCGTGGGATTGGGTTACTTGCGTCAACGAGGTATCAGTGACGAGATGATTCGCAAATTCGGTTTGGGCTATAACCCGGAAGGTTGGGGGGCGTTCACGAAAACAGCTCAGGAAAAGGGCTACAAGAAAGAGTTTCTCGTGAAGACCGGATTGACCATCGAGAACGAGAAAGGACTTTTCGACCGATTCCGCGCCCGGGTGATGTTTCCCGTGCTTGATTTGGCAGGTAAGGTGATTGCTTTCGGGGGACGAACGATGACAGCCGATAAAAAGATTTCAAAATACCTGAATTCCCCGGAGTCTGAGATATATCACAAGAGTAAAACCCTTTACGGGATATTCTTTGCCAAGAAATCTATCGTGCAACAAGATCGCTGTATCTTGGTGGAAGGATATACGGACGTGATCTCTTTTCACGCGAAAGGAATTGAGAACGTGGTGGCTTCCTCGGGAACCTCTTTGACGATCGAACAGATCCGGTTGATTCGTCGACTAACCCCGAACGTGACAATTATTTATGACGGGGATGCTGCCGGGATCAAGGCCTCTTTGCGGGGAATCGATCTCGTGCTGGAAGAGGGATTGAACGTGAGGGTGCTTTTACTGCCGGACGGGGAGGACCCAGATTCTTTTGCCCGGAGTCACACGCCGCAAGATTTGGCGGATTTTATTGCGAATAACGAGACGGATTTTATAAATTTCAAGACTAAATTATTGCTGGGTACCGCGGGGGATGATCCGGTTGAACGGGCTCGCCTAATCACGGACATCGTGCGAAGTATTGCCAAGATTCCGGATAACATCGTGCGTTCCGTTTACGTGCGGGAAACTGCCCACCAGCTGGACGTTGAGGAACGGGTTTTATATACCGAAATTGCCAAGGTCCGGTTGAAAAATGAGGAGCAGCCGTCTAGGACTCCTGTCACGACATCGGAGTTGCAAGTGACAACCCCGGTAAGAGGCGCTACTCCATGTGACATCGAGGAGAGCGTGCTGATTCGTTACCTGCTTTTATTCGGGGATAGTGAGTTGTACGAGGAGGAACGTAACGGGTATATGCGAAGTGTGAGCGTCGGGGAATTCATCATCCGGGAGCTTAGTGAGGATGATTTGGAATTGTTGAACCCTGTGTTCCGCACGATGCAACAGGAGTACCAGCGTCAGTACGAGTCGCCGTCGTTTATCCCGGCCCGTTATTTTATCTCTTACCCGGATATAAAAGTCAGTACCATGGCTGCCAATATCCTGAGCGAACCTTACGAGTTAAGCAAGATTTGGTACAAGATGGATAGTTTTGTCGAGACGGAACAAATGAAACTTGGAGAACTTCTACCTAAAATACTAGATAACTACAAAATGCGAAGAGTGGAGATGCTCTCTCGGGATATAGATAATCGCATCCTTGAATCACAGAATAGTAAAGATCCTTCGCAAATCGTGGAACTCCTCAAGCGCAAGAATGCCATCAATGTCATTCGTCGTAAACTAAACGAGAAATTGGGGCGTACAGGGATTCATTAGACAGAAATTTCCCCGGCTCTTTTGAAAACCGGGGAAAGAAATCTTTACAGGATACTAGATAAATGTATACAAATGGAAAAATAATTCTGTTCCATCTTGGAAAATACATTTACAAAGAGGGAAAGGGCTTTCTCCATTTCGTTTCAGTTCCACGAATTCCCATTCTCCGATTTTCTCATCTTTATCCGTGAAAACAATAACACTCTCTCGCATATTTTTTCTGAAAAGTTCTGTAACCAACTCGTCATAACGTCCTTCATTCGTGTAATATATTTCCTCAATTAACGCCTGTATGCTGTTATATTGTTCGAATGTTGAGCGAATCCGGATGTTATTGAAATCTGTCACTAAATCTAAGTTGCCATTTTCGATATTCATTGAAAGGCTGTAATAATCTCCTCCGTCCTTTTGTACAATGACCTCTTTGGGCATTCTTCTCATGATAAATCGGGAGACAATATCATCGTAATTTATTTCCATCTTGACCATTTGGCTGTAAGGAGGACATTTTACTATTTGTATGGCTTCGGAAGTTTCTTTGTTATATTGCTGTACTTTGTGTAATAGAATTTCTTCACCCTTGTAAACTTCCATTTTAAGACAGACACCGGTACTATAATCAATCGTTGCAATGAAACGAAGATCATTTTTGGACTGATCTGTTTTGGAAGAGGGGAAGAGGACTTCCATGAGTCCGGCTGCATTGATAGTCGTGTCGAAATCCTGTTTGTCTTTGTTCCAAACTAATTTCATTCCGGTAAATGTGTTTTCTTTGCTTGAGTCTGAACTTCGGGAGTTTATAAAATCGGAAATATTGAAACTCAAGTTTATACCATAATACCTTATTAAATCGAATATCTCATTATTTTCCTCCATCTCACTAAACTCCTTGACCAACGCTTCGCATGAACTGATATTGTCTTCGATTAAAGTTCTTAATTCGGAAGAGGGTAACTTCGTGTACGGTTTGTCATAATCGGTAATAATTTTGTCATCGTCATCACTACACGCTACAAGAGTCGTAAGCAGACATAATACATACAAGATTTTTTTCATTTCTTTATTTTTATGGTGATAATCTCCGCAAAATTATAAAAAATGACATAGCTTACATAGGACGTTGAAATTATTCTTGCGGGAGGCTATTTATTCTTATTTCCTATTTTATAGAATTGGTTTTTCATACAATTATGTTTGTATGTCGGGTGAATCGTGTTGTATATTTGCTATATGGGCTGTTATGACCGGATGACAGGTGACGATAGGGCTGGGGCGGGGAAAGGGGTGGTGATTAGTATATATCCTTCCTCGTAATCATTTCCGATGTATTCGATCCGGATGGATGGATCCTTTTTTAATGGTTTCCTGATCCGGCTCACGTATTCCTTCAACCTTTTTCTTTTGCCGAAGAAGCCTTCAGCCCATGTTCCCTTCATGAGGTAGTTCATGTGGGAAATTTGATTGCTTTTGGCGCATAATAATTGTAAAAGACGTGCTTCACCGGAGCCTAGCAGGATGGTTTCTCCTTGGATGATTAACGTGCGTGCGACAGCGTTGAACGTTGTGAGGGGGGAGAGTTCGTACACGTGTGGGAGGTTTAAGTGGGCGATCATTTTCTGGCGCAAGATTTTCAAATGGGCGATTAAAACATCCGGAGTGCGGTCTTTGGGAATGAATTCATCAGCCCCGGCATCCAGTGCGGCGATTTCTCTTTCCGGTTCCCCGTGAGAGGAGTAGATGATGATGTGAGTGTGCGGGTCTTTCTGCCGGATCAACCGGGTGACTTCGATCCCGTCTTTCTGAGGCATGTTGAGATCGAGTAGTAGAATATCGGGCTTTTGACGATTGTAGGCATCCCATGCTTTTTCCCCGTCTGCGGCGATGTCCACGGTGAATTCGTGTTCTTCCAGAAGGATTTTGGTCAGTTCTGCGTCGAGTTCATAGTCTTCGGCGTAAAGAATTCTCATCTTGTTTCCCATGATGTTGTTTTATTTTACAGGTAATGTTACGATAAAGGTTGATCCCGTTCCCGGTTTGCTTTCCGCAGTAATCGTTCCCCCGTGTGCCCGGACAATCATGCGTGCGAAGTACAGGCCTTGCCCGTGGCCATTGATTTTCGTGTCGCCTTGATGATCTCCTCTGGAGTATCGTTCGAAGATGTGTTTCAAGGCTTCGGGCGAGATTCCCGTGCCGTTGTCTCTCACCTTGATGCGGATCGTGTTCCGGTCGGTTTCCTCACACGTGATCAGTATATGTACTTTTTCCTCGGTATATTTGAAAGCATTGTCAATCAGGTTTATGAAAACCGGTTGTAGAAAATTAGGATCGCCTGCGATCACGTGCCGGTTGGAGAGGTATTCGAGTTGAATGTCTGCCTGTTTCTCTTTCTCGATACCCCACGATTCCTGACAGCTCAGTTTTTCCAGCATCTCGTGCAGGTCAAAGTCTTTGATTTTTAGTCGTAGGCCGTGAGCGTCCGTGGATTGGAGCAACATACGGCTAATGGATTGTAACATGTTGTTCAATGCGGTCGTACTTTTTTCCAGTAGGATTTTTTGTTCGGGGGAAAGAGTTTTGTAAAGTACGTGGTGAAGTTTGAGTTCGGTTTCGATGGGGCGTTTCAAGTCATGCACGATGTTATGCACGAAAACCTCCCGGTATTTTCCGGTTCTTTTTTCCCAGCGGAGCGTGTGGAAAAGTGAAATGACACAAAAAATAAGTAATAGGGCGACGAAAAGAGTTAACAGGATTTGGTTGCCGGCCAAATTTAGGAATAGTTTGAAAGGGTAATTATAGGAGGCGTATAACGTGTCTTTAGTAAGAAAACCTAATGGCATCTTTAATTCGCACGAGCGAGGTGGGATCCAACTGGATGGATAGGAGGCTTTTATTTGGTTGATGCTATCCTTGATGGCAAAATTGATGGGCAGGTTCTCGATGGCGCTGGAATCTCGTTTTGCTTGCAGGTAGCTGTAAAAATGTTGTAAGGTCCAACGAGAAGGGTCTTGTATGTCGTAATCACTTTGTTCGATGATTTGATGTATTTTGTCTTCCGTTTTTAATTGAAAACGGGAAATCTGGTCGTTAATAATATAGGTTAATCGATTATTTTTTGGATTGAAACTGACAGTTTGTTTTGGATCTGCCATTTTCATGTTAAATTCATAAATTGCGTTAGTAATCCATTCATTTTGTTGGGCCATGTATATTGTCTTTTCATGCCGGTGCAATTGCATGATGTAAAATAATTGGCTAAACAGGATGATTAGCCCGGCAAGAATGGCAATAAACCAGTAATATTTTGAACTCCGACCCATTTTCAGTGTTTTTTTCCTCGTATCAAAGATATTGATTTTGCAACCCTTGTGCAACCGTTTTATTCGAAAAATAAGCTCTAAAGGCTTATTTTTACCCAAAAATTTATAGTTATGAAAAGGATGTGGTACGTGTTAATAATTTCAGTGTTTCTAGCAAGCATGATTTCGCTGAATGTGAATTTGAGTTTTCAAAAAAGTAGTGAGGGTGATTCAACGTTGGCCTTGGAAAATATCGAGGCTTTGGGCTCCCCAGAAGCAGGAGTAGGTTTCAAGCATTGCACTCAAGCAGGAGGATATTGTTTTGAGAATGGAATTAAAGTTCACGGTATATCAATGAAGGACGAATGAAACATCTGGTATTATATTGTTTGTTAGGGAGTCTTTCTCTGGGATGTGCGGATCATCGCATAGAGGAAGATAACTTGAATGTTATTAAAAATGAACGGGTTATTACTACTCGTTTGGCTGATATGTCCCAGTGGGGAATACAGAAAGTGAACGGGTTTGCGAAACAAGGAAACCGAATTGTCGTGGAAACGGGGGTGGAGTATGGAGGGATTAGGACAATTGATTTGAAGCATCCGGAGTCAATGGACCCAATGGGGTGCGAGGAATCTTCGAATGACTGTTTCCGGAGTTTGAGTTCGTTCAACTCGTTCGACGGGGAGACCGTGACGGCCTTGGATTTCAGGAAGGGCGAGCTGGTCGTGAATGCGGTCTCGTCTCTTGCCCGTTCCGGAAACTCGGAGACCGTGATTAAACTTCCCTCGGGTAAACAACACTTGATTGCGGCACGGGTGGGAGATCGAGTGATTGCCACGGGGTTGTATGACGAGGGACGCTACCTGTTGTATTCCTTGCCGGATCAATCCGCCCGTTATTTTCTTTCTTACCCGGATCATCCCGGTTATCCCGGCTTGCGGGAAAAGACAAAAGCGATGCTTTACGCCAGTAACGTGTTGCGTGTTCGTCCGGATGGGGGAGCGTTTGTTTGTGCCGACATGTATAGCGGGGTGATCGATTTTTGCCGGGTGACGGCAGATTCTATCGAGCGGGTACGATTGGTCCGGTTGCATTACCCGGAAGTCGAGGTGTCGGAAACCCCTTCTCCACGAGTAGTTTATTGTCAGGGGAACCGTTTCGGTTTTCTGGATGTCGCAGTAACAGAAGATAAGGTGTATGCCCTTTATTCCGGGAAAACCTACAAGATGGACCGGGGCCGGGCTTTTGAATCTAATTGCCTGCTCGTGTACGACTGGGCGGGGAACCTGATACGGACGCTTTATTTTGGCGATGCTTTGACAGGGATTAGTTATGACCGGAAAGAGGGGGCATTGTATGGGATCACTCAAGGTTTGGAAATAGGGTTAATTAAGTTGAACTTGTAGTTTTTAGAAAAAGTCAGAGAGATGTTAATGCAGCTTTGTAAAAAATTAGAAGTAGGGATGTTGCTTTTAGCATTATTCTATCTTTTCTCTCCTTTGGTAAGCGTGAGTAAAACATGCTTTTTTCAAGGAGTGAAGGCTGGTGACATGATTTTTATACTTGTGTTTTGTTTGTTATTTGTTTGGTCATGGCGTTTTGCAAAAAAAGAATCTTTGGTTTTTAAATTGTCGGGAATAGATGTTTTGTTGCTAGTGTGTGGGTTATATATCATCGTGTTATACCTGTTTTCTTGGGAGCAACTGGATCGGGAAGTATTACTCATGCACGTGGCGTGTGGTTTGTTATATATTGCTGTCCGTATTTTGGGAATACAGCAAATGAGACTGGTATTCTGGATATTTCTTTTTTTACTTTTATGGCAGTTGTGGTATGGTATTGCTTGCCAGACTCAATATTTTTACCCGGGAAGGGGCATGCGTTTAGTTTATGGGAGTTTTTTGAATACAGGTATGTGGAGTTGTTTCGTCGCTTGCGTGGGTATAATTTTATGTGGGGAAATGACGCTAGTTTCTTCTCGTGTGGCAAAGATGTTTTGTGGTTTAGGGGTATTTCTAATCGTGTACTTGCTTTTCATGGGAAATTCACGAGCAGCATGGCTAGGGTTTGCTGTTGGAGGGGGGTATTTATTTTATAAAGAAACGGATTCGCTAAGAAGGTTGAAAAAATGGGGTATCTTGTTGCTATTTTCGGGAGTGTTGCTGGGGGCCGGGATGGGTACGTGGCATAAAGTAAATTCAGCCTTAGGACGTTTGTTAATTTGGAAGATTTCCGGTCAGATGTGTTACGAACACCCGTGGGGAACGGGGTTAAACGGGTTTCAACATAATTATATGGCATATCAGGAGAATTATTTCGTGGGAGGGGGAAACGAGGTCGAGCGAATGCTTGCGGATGAAACATTGTATGCTTTTAATGATTTTTTGCGAATAGGCGTGGAGCAGGGGATTTTTGGTTTGTTATTTATAGTGGTATTATTATATCTAGTTTTTAGAAGAAATAAGATGGGTGGTTGTTGTACCAAGGAGATTCATGTTATTCGGGGAGTATTGTTGGCATGGCTCGTGTTTTCACTTTTTTCATACCCTTCATCGCAATTGCAGACGAAAGCGATATGCATCGTGTTTATCGGGATGCTATCCTCGAGCCTGCCGGGGATGTTAGAGATTAACGGGAAATGGTTGGGGGTATTGACCGGAATCGTGGGAATATTGTTTTGTTGCCAAGCGGTTTGGCCTTACCGAGAAGCGGTGAGAAACTGGGAAAACTGTTTGGCGAATAGACACGTGTTAGCCGAAGAGGTAGATGTTCGTTATCGTCCATTGATGAATTCATCTTTTTTTCTGGCAAATTGTTCCTTGTTGTTAAACCAGTCGGGAGAACACGTGAAGGCCTTGGAGGTAGCTGATCGTGGGGTATGCTTGTATCATTCTTACGGGTGTTGCGTGGAAAAGGGTATTGCCATGGAAAACTTGGGATGTTATGATGCCGCGGAAGTGGTATGGATACAAGCGGGTAACTTGATTCCTAATCGTTTCAGGCCGTTGTACTTGAGAATGGAGATGAAGTACAAATTGGGCGATATGAAACAAGTGGAGGATTTAATAGATAGTTTATCATGCAAGAAAATAAAAGTAAGATCTCCGGAGTTACTTTTCATGTTAGAGAGAGTTAAATTAATAGAACAGAAAATCAAAACAAAATGCCAATGAAAAAAAATTACGTGTTATTGTTATTTTTGTTTATTCTGGGAAGTGGCGTGTTCGTCAGTTGCTATGATGACGAACCGGACGTGTTGGCTGATCCCGAGAATGCAGGAATAAACGAGATGTTAAATGGGATAACGGACCCGGAAGTTCGAAAGGCTATAGCCTGGTTTGAAGAGCATGGACAGGATGCTTCGCTTGCCCGGGCGGGAGAAACTCATCCGTTATTCAGCATGATGGTTCCCGCGTGGTCTTACGCTTTCGTGAGGAGTTCCAATGACGAGTATCGCACGGTAGAGGTTCCGATATGGGCTTATTCCCGTACTCTTTTCACCTTGCCCGAGAACGCGATAGCTTATGATGAAACGGGAAACTCGATGTACATTCAATCTTTAACCCGTCTTGTCATCTTGACGAACAAGAAGAAAGGGACAACCCAAGGTTTTTTCATGACGTTGATCCCTTCTAAAGAGTACATGGATGCAAAGAATTTCAACGTGTACCGTTCAACGTATCTTTCCCGGGAGAAAGATTTTGACGGTTATGTTTATTTTCACGAGCTGGACGGTTCGTTCGCTAACGGTTGGCGTTACGCTAACGGGAAAATCACGCACACGGTAAAGATGCTAGAAAATTCTGGTTTAGCCCGGGGTGGACATTACGAGTACACCACCTATTGTTATCCGTTGTACCAGAGGGTATGCACGGGTTACTGGCAGACAACCGAAAGCGGTGGTCGAGAATACGTGGAAGTGAATTGTTACGAGGAATATGTCAGGGATGAGTGTCACACGGAGTCCGTGTGGGTTCAGGATCCGGACCCAGAACCAGGAAGTGGTGGATTTTACCCGAATCCCGATCCCTCAACTCCTTCAGAGGGTGATGTTGCTTCCGATTGGTGGGGACCCACGCATAATAATATAATAAAAAATTCGCTTGGAGATAAATTGACGGCCGAGCAGTTGGAATTAGTGAAAGCTGGAAGTGCGAAGGCAGATAAATACCCATATCAGAAAATTGAATATGCAAATATGCATGCTATGACCATACCGGGAGAAACGCGGGATCAAACGATTGCCGGAATGCGAAAGAATTTTGAAAACTATGCGACTGATTTTTTTGAACGAGGAACTGGCTACGAGGAATTGGGATTTGCTTTACACATGATAATGGATACTTATAGTCCTGCTCATAATCTGAAGGTGTGGAAGAATAATGCTTGGAGCTATATCCCGCACGCTTTTGAAGCCGGGTTCTTGCATTATAAAAAGGTGGACAAGGCGGAACAGGCTGTTGCGGAGGTGTATGCGGGTCTAACAAGTTCTGACTACAATGATGCGGGGGAGGTTTTTGATGCTTGGGTAAACGGTCATTTAGGACCACTTAATCCTGATAATCAAAAATAATAATCATGAAAAGAAAATTCAGATTTACTTGGGGAATAGTTTTTACTATTCCCATCCTCCAACTTTTATTTAGTAGTTGCGGGGTGGTTTTGAACGGTCGGTATTATGATGTTCGACAACCGGGAGAGGCCGTGAACCCGACTAGTTACGATTTTGATTTTTCTCGTTCGGAGATTATTGCTGCGCTAGATAGTTGCTTTACTGATAGAAATTGTAGTAGAGAAAAAAGAGGTTGTCAGATGGTTAAAGGGCTTCGAGTTACTTACTGGAAAGAAAAAATAAAAATAGGGACTTGGGAATGTCCAGAAGGAAACTATAGATCTTACGTCTATCGTAAAAAGAGAACGCATGAAAAACTTTCGTTGTCGTATTCTTTTTTGCTTGATGTTGATTCGTTAAGCCCGAACAAAACGAGTGTGACCGTGCAATACCAGTGGAGTTATGTGCATGCCGGAGATTATTTTTTATTTAATTCCCATTCCATGAATTTTCGAGCTCCTCGTTATCTGGATTTGGGTTCCACGACGATAGAGGAGTACGAGGTTTTGCTGATTTTAGGTAAACAACTCGGGCAACAAGGAATGCCTCCGGTTCGTTACCCCCGAACAACAAGAGTCGAAGATGTACAGGCAAATTTTAGAATTGAAGGTGTGCAAACCCTTCCTTTTTCGGAAAAGGATATGATCTTTGGGAAATAGCAGAAAAGTTAAATTAATAGAACAGGAAATCAAAACAAAATGCCAATGAAAAAAAATTACGTGTTATTGTTATTTTTGTTTATTCTGGGAAGTGGCGTGTTCGTCAGTTGCTATGATGACGAACCGGACGTGTTGGCTGATCCCGAGAATGCAGGAATAAACGAGATGTTAAATGGGATAACGGACCCGGAAGTTCGAAAGGCTATAGCCTGGTTTGAAGAGCATGGACAGGATGCTTCGCTTGCCCGGGCGGGAGAAACTCATCCGTTATTCAGCATGATGGTTCCCGCGTGGTCTTACGCTTTCGTGAGGAGTTCCAATGACGAGTATCGCACGGTAGAGGTTCCGATATGGGCTTATTCCCGTACTCTTTTCACCTTGCCCGAGAACGCGATAGCTTATGATGAAACGGGAAACTCGATGTACATTCAATCTTTAACCCGTCTTGTCATCTTGACGAACAAGAAGAAAGGGACAACCCAAGGTTTTTTCATGACGTTGATCCCTTCTAAAGAGTACATGGATGCAAAGAATTTCAACGTGTACCGTTCAACGTATCTTTCCCGGGAGAAAGATTTTGACGGTTATGTTTATTTTCACGAGCTGGACGGTTCGTTCGCTAACGGTTGGCGTTACGCTAACGGGAAAATCACGCACACGGTAAAGATGCTAGAAAATTCTGGTTTAGCCCGGGGTGGACATTACGAGTACACCACCTATTGTTATCCGTTGTACCAGAGGGTATGCACGGGTTACTGGCAGACAACCGAAAGCGGTGGTCGAGAATACGTGGAAGTGAATTGTTACGAGGAATATGTCAGGGATGAGTGTCACACGGAATCAGTTTGGGTTCAGGATCCGGATCCTCAGCCAGGAACGGGGGGAGGATCAGGAGGAGGTTATGAACCGGGTACGCAGGAAACGATTGATACAACAGATATGCCTCAAGCACTACAAGAGCAAATTCAAAAAATTATGAAGGCATTGAAAGGAATGGGGTTGTCGAATAAAGTATTGGGAAAATTAACAATACGAATGGGGATGTTGCCTGTTGGAATGTCTGCAACAGTTTCATCTTCGGGATCTTATATGGATGTGTTGTTTGGAGATACTCCTTTTGTAATGACGTTAGAGAAAGATTCACAAATATCGTCAGATAATTATAAGCTCGTGGTGGCTCATGAGTTTTATCATTTATATTTGTACGGAATATCCCGTGATGCAGGGAGTTTGGCGAATTTGTATAACACGAATCAAAAACTTCAATCACTACTTAATCACAATTATGTAGATGGGAAAGTGGATATAAATGGGGCTCATCACCAGTACATGGGGTATGATAATCAGAAATATGAACAATTCTTGAGATCTGCTTTCCCGGGAGCAACCGAGGATTTTTATAAATATGGTAAGTGGGGAGGAGGAGTGAAAACGTCAGAAGAATTTAATAATTTATCTTCAAATGAAAAAGGTAAAATTAATAAATATTTACAGGACAATAATTTAGAAAAATGAAAATGAAATTAATGGTTTTATTAGCCTTGGGTTGGGCTTTATCAAGCATGGTTGTACCCGTTTCAAGGGGTGAGCAACCTGAAATGAAAATAGATAGTATCGTCAAATCGGATAGTGTAAAGTATATTATTTTTACTTCAAGTGATAGTTGTGATGATGATAGTGCCGTGTATCGGATGTGGAGTGATAAAGGGAAGTGTTATTCGTATTTTTTTAAAGATGTTAAACATAATGAAATAACATTTGACGTTCCGGCTAATGCATCTCCTATCGTTAAACCGAAGTCGTTTTTACAAACTATTGAATACGTGGATTGGAATGTTTTATTTCCCCGGTTGAGTGCATCAGATGCAGCCAAAATGTATTCTTTTTTTGTTCATGAATGCCATCAGTGGAAACGGAAAGGAGGTAAAGAGACCAGGCTATATTTTATAGACCGCAAAGACTTTTCTAGAGACTCTATAAAAATATATCGAGTTTATTGTCGTAATTCACAGTATTATAAGAATGAATTATTAGACGAACTGGAATATTAGTACGGGTGAAGGTATAATGATGAGGGGGTGTCCTGAAAACTTTAGAAATGACACTCCTTCTTATTTTTTAATAAGTATGCTGGAACGATGATTATTTATTATGATTGTATTTTATATTCATGCATCGGGGTGTGATAAATTTTTCATGTGGGAGAAACTTCTTTGGATATGGTGAAATTGACCGGCGGCGGGTGCAACTAATCAATAATTGGCTACGGATAAAAGGGGGAAAATAGGATAAATAAGAAAGATATGAGATGGCTGATAATTTTGGGAGGATGTTTGAGTTTGTTACTAGGTAGATCTGAAGATGGTAAGAAATTGTATGTATTACTGGATCGTACCTCGCCGGGAGTTTGTTACTCCGAAACGCGGAAGGATACGACCTTTGTAAGGATGGTCCCTCGTGAATGGCTTGTGAGACAAATGTTGGATACCGTGGGATGTTATGAGAAAGGGATATGTTTCACTTTTGATCCTAGAAATCAGTATTCGAATGTGATAGGGCGGAAGCATCGCTCTTTTCTGGATTCTATACATTATTTAAATGAAGATAAGGTTAGGAATTCTTTTCCAGTAGATTCAGTTTCTTGGGTTTATCTTTTGGACGAGGGAACCATAAAGGAGGATTCAATCGTGATATACCGGGTATGTGGTGGAAGATACACGATTGCTTATGATTGAGCTATTTCGTGAGAGTGATTTTTCTGTAGAATCTTGGTATCGAATCAATCTTTTGGATGAAGGCACTATAAAAAACGATTCGATCGTGATATGCTGAACAATGGTAAGCGGGTATATTACAGATTATGCATGGCTAGATGACTTCCTCGAGTTAGATCAATAACCTCGGGGAAGTCTTTTCCTCGGAAAGAAATTGAAGTGTTTAAAATATTTTAGGAGGTGCAGGTTGTCTTATTGGTGTATGGCAGACTTACGTTGCTTTTACAGATGGTGATATTACGGGGAACGATATTTTAAAAGCTGTTTCCACGGCGCTCAGTGTTGCTAGTTATGCTTTTGCTGTAGCTGGATTCTTCCCTGTTGCTGGAGTGGTTGGTATTGCTGGATGTGTTGTTGGTATTGTTTCTACGATGATAAATTTGGCAGGACAATCTATGTTAATCCAAGTTCCTTTAGAAGATGGCCATAATGTTTATGTATACATATCACCGAATATGACATCATTTGCTTAATTTTGTTGTGAACTAATGTTTTGTTAATAGCATTCATTATTCTGAGTAGTTTAATATTTTTTATATTGGGCTACTTGGAATAATGTAAAATATTATAGATAATGAAAAAATATCGTCGTTCTTTTTGGGCCGCTTCCTGTGTAAATTCAATGATAATACCATGGATTGTAGCGTTTGTATTCAGTTATTTAGTGACGAGAGAAAGTGTAGATCCTTCAATATGGTTCTCTTTTTATGGATTGCTATTTGGGGGGATTCCAACTTTGGCTCTTTTGACTTATTTCTTTGTATCCGAGTTTTATGTTATCTTGTTAGATGATGCGTTGATCTTGAAGAACGCAATTTGTCCGTTTTGGATGAAAAAAGTGTATTATAATGACATGGTAAAAGTAAAGATAATTTACTATGGAGGAAATTTTACAATCCCTTTCATGAAAATAGCTACAACCAAGGCACAACGGGTGGGGCGTTATTATTTGGATCGTGTCCGGCGTAAAGATTTTCCCGCGATAATAGATTTTTTGAGGGAGAAGGGGATTGAAGTTTATGTGGAGGGGATGGAATGTTTTAGATGAATGTGGTAGAGAACAAGAATTATAGATAATTCTGTAAGAAACAATAACAATGAAAATATTCCGAGGTTCTTTTTGGTCAGGAGATAGTGTACATTCCTTTTTTATATCCTATATTTTGGGATCAATATTTATTGTCCTATTGTCTAGAGTTGAAATTAGTTTTTCATGTTTAAAGATCGTGGGGATGTTATTTATTTTTTATGCTTTTCCAGTTTGTCTATTGCTATTTTCTGAGTTTTATATTATAGAATTTGATGATACCTTGGTCGTGAAAAATGCGATTTGTCCGTTTTGGAAGAAGAAAATATATTTTAAGGATGTTGTGAAAATAAATGTTGTTTATCTTGGTGGGTATGCAGTACCTTATATGCGAATAATAACCGATAAAAAATGGGCTTGCCGCTATTACATAAATCGAGTTAAACGCAAGCAGTTGCCGGAGTTGGTAGATTCTTTGAGAGCGAAAGGAATAGACGTGGATGCAAGGGGGATAGATATGTTGAAGTAAGGAACTGAAATGAAAAATTTAATATCGATTTTATGAATACAGAGATATTTCGTCGTTCTATTTTTAAAACGACAACGGTTAAGCATATTTTCATACCATTTTTAATCGCTCTTATTTTTCAATTATTTTATATAGTATTCATGAAAAGAGGTTACCAAAAACGTATAATTCCATCCGTGACGGTAAATATCCTTTCCTCGATTCCCGTGGTGTGATTGTGTAACCAATACAAGGCTCCTTGGGGGACGTGATCATACTCGATCTCGAAACCGTTTGCTATTTTTCGACCGAGAGATTTCCAACCTTTTAGGTCATGATAGAAAAGTTCGTATTCATTGTCTGGATATATCCCGTTCCCGTCACTTCGGGGAAGACAAATGATTTTGGATAGGCTGACGGGAGTATTGAAATCAATGACGAAGTTCTTTTTATCATACCTATTGATATTTGTAAGGGGATCCCCGTCAAATGCGGCGTAGAATATAGAGTCTGCTTGACCCCGGACGAGTTCGCCTCGTGAATCGAGAAAGAATAATTCGGCAAACGAGAGTGAATGTGGATGGGAGATTCGCCAGTAACGATACTTTTTGTCCGTGTTTATTTTTCCTTCACAATAGGCTCCCATGGACGAAAGAGAGCGAAGGAGGGTGTCCGGGTTCTGAAATGAGGGTTGATTTGCTGCTTCCACGGAGAGTTTCGTGAGAGCTGAGATATAATAATATAGGTTACTGTTCGAGGGATATTTTCGGGTTAGCACCAATTTTTGTAAGTTATTGGTATCAGGTACAAGATGTTTGATTTCACCTCTAGAGTTGAATATAAACGGGTAGTTGATGGGGGTGAGTTTTTTCCCGCGGTAATAAGCGGGAAAATATACGAGGTTTTTTCCCATATCTTTGAATTTGGCGGTGGAAGAGGTGATTTCCCCGATGGCAATGGGATTCCATGTCAGATTATTGAAAACACACAAGTAAGCATAATGAGGTGAATTTTCCAATTTTTTGGGGATGTGTATTGAAACATCGGTTGTATAAAGATACTCGGAGCTGACATCCAGATGGAACGGGTCCTTGAAAAATTCAGGGATATACTCGGTAGTGCCGGGCTTTATAGATGAATGGTTAGAGTATGTTTTTCGATATATTTTAGCTGTTTTTCGCTCGAAAGCTCCTCTTACTTCTGAATTCTTAAATTCCGGGGATACGATTTTGTTCCAGTAATGATAGCCGTTTCGATTGGCATAATGCAGGATGAAATCGATCGTGGAGGGGGAACAGAGGGCTCTGGAATTGAAGTTTTCTTGTAAGGAGATATGATGACAATCACTGTAAATGTTTTGGTGGAATAGCTTTTGAATGAAATCGGGACGAAGATTGACTGTTGGTTCCGAGAATCTTAGATTCAATGTTGCTCCTGTTGGGCTGTATTTGATGTTATCTTCTTGTGCTAGTTCTTGTAATCCATCCGGGGAGATGTGCAAAGAGTCGATCCATAAATCCAATTGTTCATTCGCGAAACGATAAGGAAGAACGTATTCAAGGAATAGCTCAAAAGGGAGGTCTTCTAACCAAGAATACGAGTTTAGATTTTCGAACGAACGATCGATATGCCGGATAAGAAAATCCGCCTTGATATTTTGCACGTCTTCTTTTTTGTTGGCGGTATGTCGAAATTGATCCATGTAGGAAAGAGATATATCAAGGGACTTTTTGGCAAAGTATGATGCGATCGTGTCAGAATAGATCTTTTCTCGGTAAGCATTTATCAAGGAGCCTTCCAGCGTGTAGTGGCCTGGCATATTCTCGATGAGGAATGTCGCTGCTCGCAATTTGAGGCTGTCGGACGGGTTTTGAGAATAGTGGTAGAGAACTTTTTCGAGTTCATGTCGGTTTTCTCCCGCTAGTTTTAAGGCGTTTTCCAGTTCGGCGTTGTATTGCCCGCATGAGATGAGGAACGTGCAAAAAATGATATAGATGATTCTTTTCATGACTTGTCGTGTATTTTGATACAAAGATAAAGAGAATTAAAGAGAGGGTAGGGGTATTTGGGTTGCTTGTGGGTTGCAAACTTGACTTGTGGGATGGGATTATCGTTGCTTTTCAGTATATGAAAATGTTTTGAGTTATATCGAACTCACGTTATTTTAGTAATCTGTTCGTAACCGAAAGTTTGCGATACCGACTTTTTTTCGTAGCTGTTTAGTAATAGGCGGGGACTATTTTTGCTCTCGCAATAAAATTAAAAACTATGAGAAAGAGTATGGTGTTAAAGTCTTTTATTAAAGGATTATTGTTGCTGGTGGTGATACTCTCGTTTTCTTTTTCAGGGATGACTCAGACAGTGCGTGGACGAGTTTTGGATAAGAAAGGAGAGGCCGTGATCGGCGCGACTATAGTTGTCAAACGTTTGGTCGTAGGGACTGTTGCTGGTGTCGACGGATACTATGAATTGAAAGTAAAAGGAGGGTTGTTGCCTAAGGATACGTTAATCTTCACTTCAGTCGGGTTCAAAACGGTAAAGGTCATTTGGAATTCGCGAACGACGATTGATGTGACGTTGGAGGAAGAAACCTACGGGTTGGATGAGATCGTGGTTGTCGGTTATGGAACAACTAAAAAGGTAAACTTGACGGGCTCTGTGGATCAGATTTCCGCTACTGTCTTTGAGAATAGGCCGATGCCGAACCTCTCGAGAGGTATTCAGGGTGTTATTCCTAATCTGAATTTGAAAATGTATGACGGTAATCCGTCCCGAAGTCCGGAATACAACGTGCGGGGAACAACTTCTATCGGTGCTGGAGGTAGTGCATTGGTGTTGATCGATGGAGTAGAGGGTGATCCGAGTAAATTGAATCCGAATGATATCGAGAGTGTTTCCGTGCTTAAAGATGCAGCCTCTGCGGCTATTTATGGAGCGCGGGGGACATTCGGGGTGATCTTGATCACGACGAAAAGTGCAACCAAAGGTAAGGTGAGCGTTAATTACATGGGAAGCTATTCTATCAATCGACGTACCGTGATACCGGACTTGGTGACTAATGGTTACCAGTGGGCAAAGATGTTTAACGAGGCTCATTACCAGTGGTATGGACAGAATCCAACAGCGATAAATTCTGCATTCCCTTTCTCGCAGGAATATTTGCAGGAACTGAAACGACGGGATGAAGATCCTTCCCTGCCGAAAGAGGAAATAGATCCAACAACCGGGAAATACGTTTATTACGACAATCACGACTGGTTGAAAGATTTGTATAAGGACGTGAATCCTTCGATGGAGCATTCGTTGAGTTTTTCGGGTGGAAGCGATGCCGCTTCTTATTATATCTCCGGGCGTTATTTCACGCAAGACGGGATATATCGCTATAATTCGGATGATTATAAAACCTATAACGTACGGGCTAAAGGTGATATTCAGGTGACGGATTGGTTGAAAGTGTATAATAATTTTGACTTTTCCCAAATGGACTATAAGGCTCCTATTTATTACGGGGGATACGGTTTTACAAGCGAAATATCGATGGGATGGACAATGCGGGCTTTTCCCGTGGTGCCGATGTTAAATTCCGACGGAACGATCACCGAGATGGGTGCTCGTAGTATAGGTGATTTCTATTACGGAAAGAACAAGTCCAAGACCAGAAGTTCCAAGGTGAATAATATTAGCGGTTTCACGGCGACATTCTTTGATAAGTCGTTAAAAATATCAGGAGATATGGCATTCACGATAGGTAATTCTACGAAAACAAGGGCTTATTCTGCCGTGCCGTACAGCAATATCCCGGATAAGATTGTCTGGCTGGGTTCTACCAAGTATTTTGATATGAATGTACGCACGAATTATTTCAGTACAAACTTGTTCGTGGAATATGCAAAAACATTCGGGAACCATCAGTTCCGGGGATTGGTCGGTTATAATTATGAAGTTTCAAACGAGAATAGTTTGGAGGTGAGCCGGGACGGGCTTTTGGATGCCAACAATCCGGGTTTTTCGTTGGCAGACGGGCAGGTGTATTCAGCCGTGGATGCATCGAATGACTGGGCAATCGTGGGTGGTTTCTATCGTTTGAGTTATAATTATAAAGAAAAATACCTGTTAGAAACAAATGGTCGGGTGGATGGTTCTTCTAAGTTCCCGAAGAATCAACGATTCGGATTTTTCCCTTCGGTGTCTTTAGGATGGAGATTGTCGGAGGAAGGATTTTGGAAAATAAACAAGGACTTGGTTTCTCAGTTAAAGGTTCGTGCATCTTACGGGACATTGGGGAATGGAAATATATCTCCCTATCTTTTCATGGAAACGATGCCCGTGGGCACCTTGACCCGCTTGATCGGGGGTAAATTCCCGACTTACACGAAAGCCCCGGGAGTAATTCCAAGTTCGTTGACATGGGAGAAAGCGACAACGTTAAACGTGGGATTCGACCTTTCGATGTTTAGTTCCCGTTTTAGCTTGATCGCGGATTTATACCAGCGGGATACGAAAGGAATGTTCACGGAAGGAGCAACTTTGCCGGAAGTATTCGGAACAGAGGTACCCAAAGGGAATAACGCGGATTTACGCACCCGGGGATGGGAGTTGGCAGTCGCCTGGAACGATCGGATCGGAGAGAGTAAACCGTTCGGTTACGGCGTGAAATTCACGATTGCCGATAACCAGACTGAAGTAACCAAGTACAATAACCCGAACAAGAGTCTGGATGATTTTTACAAGGGAATGAAGATCGGTGAAATTTGGGGGTACGTGACGGAAGGACTTTTTGTAAACCAAGCGGATATCGATGCTCATGTCGATCAATCCCGGATTAAGTCGAACGCGGCAGGAGTTGTTTACCCGGGTGATATTAAATTCAAAAATCTGGATGGAGATAACGCGATTACTCCCGGTGCTAATCGGGTAGGCGATTCCGGCGACCGGAAGATTATCGGAAATTCAGAGCCTCGATATATGTTCGGGTTGAATCTGAATGCGGATTGGAATAATTTCTTCGTGTCAGCATTCTTCCAAGGGGTAGGCAAACGGGATTGGTATCCGACTGGGGAGAGTGTGTATTTTTGGGGGCAATACAATCGTCCTTATTCTCCGCTACCGAAGCATATTCTCGGGAAATATTACAATGCTGATGAGGCTAATCCGAACCCGAATGCTTACTTCCCTCGTTACGCGGGATTGTTGGCTAACGGAACAGATAAATCATTGAGTGTGCCACAGACCAGATATTTACAGGATGTATCCTATATTCGCCTGAAAAATTTGACCGTCGGTTATAATCTACCCAAACGTCTTATAAATCATGTCGGTCTGCAAAAAGCGTCCATCTATTTCACGGGACAGAATTTATGGACTTATTCCGGGATATTTAAAATTACCCGAAATATAGATCCGGAAACAATAGAAGCCCAAAACCCCGATGACCAGACGCAGGATGCTTTTGGTGGCGGAAATGGCTATCCGATGTTGAAGACCTTTACGGTCGGGTTGAACTTGACATTCTAATCTAAAAATAGAAGATAAAATGAAGACAATAAAAATTGTTCTATACGCGCTGTGTACCATCTTGTTGGTGGCGTGTGATCTGGATAAATATCCGGTGGATAAGATCAATCCGGATACATTCTTTGAATCGGAGAAGGATCTGAATCTTTACGTGATGTCTTTTTATGAGATGTTGCCGGAGGGGGAAGATATATATAAGACGGATGGAGAATTATCCGATTATTTTGCGACCTCTGCATCTCCCGATCTGTTTATCAATGGTAATTACACGGCGTTAGATGCTTCTGGCTGGGATTGGGAGGATTTGTATAATGTGAATTATTTCCTGGCAAGAAGTGATAATCCGGAAATACTGGAAACCGTCCGCAATCATTATATTGGTATTGCCCGTTTTTTCAGGGCTTGGTTCTACTACAATAAAGTGAAGAAATTCGGGGATGTGCCTTGGTACGATAAAACCATGCAGAATGACGATCCGGACTTGTACAAGGGAAGGGATTCTCGTGAAGTGGTGATGAATAAAGTGCTGGAAGATTTGAATTTCGCATGTACCCATATATATGAAACGAAAGATAATACGGCATCGACCATCAATCGTTGGGTGGCATTGGCATTCAAATCCCGGGTGTGCTTGTTCGAGGGAACTTTCCGGAAGTATCACCCCGAGTTCGATTTGGAAAATACGGTGAATGATTGGTTGAGAGAGGCGAAAGAAGCCGCGGGCGAGGTGATGGAGAAGGGTGGTTATTCTTTGAATAAAGCGGGAAGTACTCCATATCGGGATTTGTTCACCAACGAAAAGCCTATCACGACGGAAGTGATGTTGGCAGATAATTATAGTGGAACGATGGCTCGATATAATGATGCCAATTGGGTATGGACGACTTCCTCCACGTGGGTGCGTCCCGGTTTGACCCGTAAGTTTATAAATACCTTCTTGCGTAAAGATGGTCGCCGTTTTACAGATCAGCCGGATTATAATGAGATTGAATTCACGGATGAGGTGCAGGAGCGGGATGCTCGTTTAGCTCAAATCATTCGTACTCCTTCTTATAAATTGAATGGCAAACTGACGGCACCGGATTTGGGACACACGAAAACGGGATATCATGTGATTAAATTTACCCAGGATGATAATACGAATATGGCACAGGCGAAGAATACGAATACCATCCCGGTAATCCGTTATGCTGAGGTTTTGTTGAATTATGCCGAGGCGGCACGGGAACTGGGGGAGTTTACATCTCAGGATTGGAAGAACACGATCGGGGTGCTGCGGGGAAGAGCTGGAATCACGAATACTGCGGAACCTGCTTCTGCCGACACGTACTTGCAGGAATATTATTTCCCTTCAATATCTGATGCCGTTTTATTGGAGATTCGCAGGGAACGGGGAATAGAAATGGTGTCCGAGGGATTACGTTTTGATGATATTCGCCGTTGGAAAGAGGGGCATTTGATGGAGGATACGTGGGATGGAATCTACGTGAAAGCATTAGATACGGAGTATGATTTGAATCAGGACGGTCAACCGGATGTTTGTTTCGTGAAGAAGATTCCGGTGCAAACAAAACCGGGTGTCGTGTATTACGTGTTGTCGGCTTCAATGCGTTTGACGGGAGAGAATGCGGGAAATATTCAAGTTTATCCCAACGTGAATAAGAAATTTGAAGAGAAAAAGTATCTATATCCGATTCCGGAAGATGCTCGTTTGATAAATCCTGCTTTGGGACAGAACAAGGGATGGGAGCTGTAATAATGAAAAACAAATTTGTAATGAAACGGGTTATTTTGTTGCTTGCTTTAATTGGTGTTTTGTGTCACTCGGTGGCACAAGCCCAATTAAAAAATAGTCAGGTGAAATATGTCGTGCTGATCACGATCGATGGTTTACGATTGGAGATGATAACGGAAAAGGAAATGCCTTCTCCCGTGTTGAAAGAGTTGGTCGGCACGGGTACGTTAGTGGAAAGAGTTATCAGTGTGGCTCCGGCTATGACCTATCCGAATCACACGGCTCTTGTTACGGGAGCTCGTCCTATCCATCATGGGATATACTATAATTCTCCCTTCGAGGGAAACCGGAAAACAGGTGTCGCGAATTGGTATGCCGACTCGATTAAATGCCCCACGATCTGGGGAAAGGCGAAGGAACATGGCTTGATAACGTGTTCTTTATTTTGGCCTGTATCCACTCATGGGAAGGATATAGATTACAATGTCCCGGAGTATTGGTCGATTGATAAGAATGTCACTTTATGGGAATTATTAAAGAAATCTTCCACCCCGGCAGGGATATTGGACGAGATAGAGAAAGAAACAATAGGACGTTTTTCCGATAAAACCTGTCGCCCCGGTCAGCGCAATGGTGATGTACGTGCGGCGTTTATGGCAGTATATTTATTGGATAAATATAAACCGAATCTGACGACCATACATTTATGGAGTACTGATCATTCCCAGCATGAAACAGGAACAGAATCCGTGGAGACGAAAAAATCTCTAGCAGCGGTAGATTATGCGATTGGGGAAATCATCGATGGACTGAAACACGCGGGGATGCTGGATAGTACCGTATTGGTGATTACCGGGGATCATGGTTTTACTAATGTGAATCGAAGCATTGCTCCCAATGTATGGCTGACGGAGGCAGGGCTTCTCTCGAGTGATCCGGGAAATTGGAAAGCAAAGTTTTACGGGGCGGGATCCACGGCATTCCTGTATTTGAAAGATAAGAATGATCGGAAAACATTGGATAAAGTGAGGGCAAAATTGAATTCGTTGCCGGAAGAGAAGAAAGGGTTGTTTCGGGTGGTCGAAAGAAAAGAATTAGAGGAATTGGGTTGCTCTCGGGATGTAGTGATCGCTTTAGAACCAATCGTGGGGGTCGGAGTTACATCGATTGCCACGGGTGAAGATATTATTATTAAAAAGGCAGGCAAGCATGGCTACCTTTTACCTCGGGAAACGACTTCCACTATTTTTTGGGGGAAAGGTATTGCGGCAGGAAAGGTGCTCAAAGAAATGAACATTACAGATATTGCTCCGGTTATTATGGAAGTTTTGGGGATTGATTTCACGGCTCCGGATGGAGTTCTACACCCTGAAATATTGGAATGTTTTGAAGGGGAGATTCCCTTCGGAATGAGGTGAAAAAGGATGGGAAGCGTGATTTTTTGTTTCTTGACATCCTTTTTTAAGATGGTAAAATCTTGTGAGATTTGTTGTTACTTGTTGGGGTTTCAATGAAGTATTTCATACGAGAGCTTCTTATTATATGAATTGTCTCTTTAAAAAGATAAAGACCCTGATGTTTATGAACAAAGGTGACAAAAAATAGACATAGAAACAAAGGATGCTGGAATTATCCATGTAACGAAACAAATTACTATATTTATATTTGAAATCATAATAGATAATAAAATATTTGAACGAGCCATTTTGAGAGATTTGTGGTAATGAGTGGATGGTTTGTTGCGTTGAGTATGTTTGCATTATAGGAGAGTAACAGCTGAGAAAGGGAAAAGGAAAGGCCGAAAATAGGCCATAGGACCAATACCGCACCAGTACGCTCCCAATGCTCCACCCTTGGAGAAGCATTGGGGTAAGGGGTGAGCCTAATCTTTTCTTTTTCATGGATTGTTCACATCTGAATAAGGGGGAAATTAGCTCGTTAAATTTGATTATCAATAAGAATGTGTATGAAAATATATCGTCGCTCTTTTGGGAAAGCTGAGATTTATTATATACCGGATTCTTTGGAAAACGAGTGATAAAAACCGCCGCCCAATGCTGGACGGCGGGATTTGTTTTATATAAATTTCTCCCGGTTTCGGGTGTTGTTCAGACCAAAGATGATAAAGAGGACAGAGGCAATCAACATGTTCATCCGGCAATGGAAGACCGTGTTGAAGAATATCTGCGGGTTCTTGTCAATGGGAACATCGTAAGGATTCAAGAAAATGTTCCATTGACTATCCCCGATAGCTCCCTGTATCATGGAGAATAACAGTCCGATAATGATAATCACCACGGAAGTTCCGTTCCCGTTCTTGATCATTGTGCTTAACATGAAGGAAAGCGTGCCGATAAAAAGAGCCGGGACCATGGCTTGTAGGGTCAGTCCCATCGGGGGAACCGACACGATGGCCAAATCCGTTAATAGAGCAAGGAAACAGGTAATCACGAAACAGATCACGTAAGAGATGATGAGGCGTAATAACCAGACCTTATAACTATAGTTCGGGATTCCGAAAATAATTTCCACGATCTTGGCGTCCTGATCGTTCTGTATGCCGAAACACATCGGGTAGAAAACCAACAGAATGCTCGGTAACATCAACATGGAGTAGGCTGTTGCCTGCGTGATCTCGTCGTCTCCCAGTAATTTCACGATCACCGTGATCACGTAGAAGGCGAGGGCACTCAACATGAAGTACAGGAATTTATTCCCGAATATAATCTTGATGTTATATTGTACCAGCTTTTGTAGGGTTATCCAAAATTGCATCATAATAATTGAAAATTGAAAATTGAAAATTGAAAATGTGAATACACAAAGATTCACATTTTCGAATCTTCCAATTTTATTGTGTTATAATTTCTTCTTTATTCTCGATCTTCACACTTCTCAATAACCACAAGTAAGAGTCCTCCAGGGCCGGGAGAATCTTCTCGGCGGTCTCGGTGGGCTTATGCTCGCTAAGGCAACGTACCTTGATCATGTCGCCTTGGCGGATGTGGTGGACGATCAGCATGTCGGACGGTAATTTAGCGAAATCCCGTACCGGCACCTCGAAACTCCAGGTAACATCCTTGGCGATATTAGCCATATCACTCGGTGTTCCGTTGTATTTCAGAATACCCTTGTTGATCACGCCGACTTGGTTACATGAACTGGCAATGTCCTCTATAATGTGGGTAGAGAAAATCACGATCCGGTTTCGGGACAATTCCACGAGCAAGTTTCTGAAACGGATTCTTTCCCGCGGGTCCAGACCGGCTGTCGGCTCATCCACCACGAGTATCCGGGGCAGGTTCAACAGGGTTTGCGCGATACCGATACGTTGTTTCATACCACCGGAGAAACCTCCGATCTTCTTGTCCTTATTCTCGTACATATGCACGGCAGAAAGCACTTCAGCAATCCGGTTATGACGTATCTTTTTGTTATATATTCCTTTCAACAGGGCTTGGTACTCCAAGAACTCCCATGCCGTGAGGTTCTCGTAGGTCCCGAATTCCTGCGGTAAATAACCGATCAAACCTTGCAACTCTTCCCGTTTCTTCTGGGTATCGATGCCGTTAATGAATATCTTCCCATAACTCTGTTCGAAGACCCCACAGATGATACGCATCAACGTGGTTTTACCGGCCCCGTTAGGCCCCAGCAAACCGAACATTCCGGTATGTATCTCCATGGAAACGGAATTCAACGCCTTGAACGGTTTTTTCTTCACCCCGATAAACGGGGCCTTGGAAGCCAGACGGAAAATAGTCTTTTTCAGCATACGGAACCGACCGTCGATCAAGTCAATATTGATATTCTCCTTGTTGATCTTGTTGGACAGGTAGCGAGCGGCAATACCGAGATACCAGAACATACCGAGGAAGATCGCTCCCCCGCTGTTCTCGAATTTCTTGCTTGCCCAAATCAGGATTACCATCGGACCGGCATAATAAAAGACGATAGCAATGATCCGTAGAATCTTGGCAATGACGGTCTGTTTCCGGTTTTCGCAGAACTCCCGGAAGATATTCATGATACTTAGCGTCATCGTCCATGTAATGAAGGCAAAAACAATTGCCCAGAAGAACAGTACTTGGTAGCTAAACGTGAAGTAATACATGAATCCCAGCACGGGTAACGACCACAACAGAGGTTGCATATCCCGCCATTCGCGATAATTTCCTTGCAGGCCGAGGCGTTCCCGAATCTTCAAACCGGAAGTCCATTCCCGGTTGAAACGTGACGGGCGTCCGTACACTTTGACAAGATTGCATATCTTGATTTCCAGCTCTTCGTCAGCCGGGATGATATTACTTTGCGCCCGGCGTAAACTGTCTTCCAAGAACCAGGTCACTCCCGGTACGAGAATAACCGTCAGGATCACGTATAGAATCCGGTTTAACAGGGTATAGGTCCAGAAGTACACGCAGATTACGGCCACGACGAAAAGCACGATTTGCAATAGTTTCATGAAAAGGCTTTGTGTGCGTAGGCGATATAAGGCGTCTTCCATTCCGGAATACAATGTCGGGATAATGACCAGAGTCAACAGCGTACTCATGGTAAGTCCCCCGATCACGGTGATGGCAAACGGGGCTCCCAGTCCGGACACGTATTCTCCTTGCCCCATGGCTAAGGGAATCATGGCTACGATCGTCGTGATGGCCGTGATCAGAATCGGTCTTAAACGGGATAACCCGGCCGTTATGATGGCCCGTTGTTTACGGTTTCCAGTCCGACGGAGTAAAGAAGTGTAGTCGATAAGGATGATACTATTATTTACCACGATACCGATGAGGATAATGAAACCCACGAAAACATTGGCATTCATCAATGAATTGCTCGTGAATAATAACGCCAGTAAAGAACCGATGGCGGCCAGCGGGATGGTAAACATCAACACGATGGGAGCCGTGGTTGATTCAAATACGGCAGCTAAAATCATGTAAATCAAGATGAAGGCGGCCAAGATTAGGAATGTAAAATCGTCCATTTCATTCTCCTCGTGTACGACTTCCACGGCGATACCCGTCGGGACATCCATACTTTGCACCAGCTCGTCAATCTCCTCTCGTGCGGCCTCCAGCAAATCCTTTGATTCGTTGATGTCGGAATTGAACATATAGACAAGGTTCACCTCCTTTTCTTGGTTGATACGGGTGATGTTTCCCTTATCACGTCCCAAGTTGATGCGGCTGAAACTTCTCAATTGAATCAACCCGTTATTCTTGTTCGTGACTTCTAAATTGCGTAAATCTTCTAGCGTCCGGGTTTGTGTCTTCTGATCGTCCTCGTCATAATTGATGTCCCGGATCAGAATATCATATTCCTGATTCCCGGCTTTGTATTTAACTTCAGCTTTACTCTGAGGCTGGAAATTGGAAAGCTCTTGGCTTACATTACCGGGTTCAACCTCGTTCATTCCCATGAGGTACTGGTCAAAGAATATTTTGGAGACCGTACTTCCTTGGGAAACTGAAATGTGGGAATTGGAAATGTTATCCAGATCGTCAAGTTGATATTTCAAATATTCGGCAAAATTCGCCATAGACTCGAAATCCTGCCCCTTGATAATCACTTTTTCTGTTTGGCTACCCATACCCATCATTCTGAGCAAGGAACTATTGCCAAGCATTCCACCGCCACCGCTACTTCCTCGGAAGTTCTCGCTACTCTCGCTGGCTTCCAGACTGATTTGGTTGATATTGACCGTTTCAGCCAACCGGAGTACTTCGGTTTTCAGTTGGATAAGGGATTTTTTATTGATTTTCTGGTAATCATCTTTCAACCGGATCGTGAGCCGGACATCCTCTTTCATTACGTTGGAAGAGAATTCTTTTATTTCCGGAACTTCGAGTAATTCGTCCTCGAAAAGGCGAATCATCTCGTCGGTTCTTTGGAGCGTGTAGCCCGTTGGCGGGGTGATATACACGTTGAACGTGTTCAGTTCAACCTCCCTTAGCGTGTTCAACGTTAAAGAGGTGGATAAAACCACGGTAACCAGTAAAGCGACAAGAGCAATAATGATCACTTGTGCCGGGCGGCGAAGGGACATCTTTAGGATGGCAACATATATCTGCACTAGTCTGTTATGGATTGACAGGTTGCTGAAGTTGACATCTTCCGGAGTCTTGCGCAAAATAGCGTTTACTGCCATCGGGATCAATAACAAGGCCACGACCAACGATATGGTAAGCGTTGCCACGATAGAGATTCCGATATGTTCCCCGATCAGCTTGATCAGGTAATTGTCCGCGAAAAGGAAGGGCAGGAACACGGTAATCGTGGTGACCGTAGCCGCCATGATAGCCTTCCATACTTCGGTAGTTCCTCGAACGCAAGCCTCATCGGTGGAAATTCCCAATCCTTTCAGCCGGTAGATATTCTCCATGACGACAATGGAGTTGTCCAGCAACATACCGACGGCGAGCGCGATACCCGTGAGAGTCAGCGTGTTGATTGTTATTCCGAACAGATAAAAGAAATAGAATGACGAGAACACGGAAATCGGGATGGCAAAAGCCACGATAGAAATGATCCGTATTTTCCGGAGGAATAGGAACAACACGAATATGGCCAATATAGCTCCTGAAAGTCCGAGATCAATAATTTGGTCAATATTTTTGTTCATCACCTCGGCGGCATCATCCTCCACCTCGATGAGAACCCCTTTAGACTCTAATTCCCCGTTTAGGCGATCAATTTCCTGCCGGACTTTTTCGGAAAGGTCGATCACGTTAGCCAACGGTGATTTGGACAAGATACAGGAAATCACCTCTTTCCCGTTGGTACGTGCGTATGATTCCTCTTCCTTCACGCCGAATTGGATGTCAGCGATGTCTTTCAACTGGATCGGTCCCTCGGCAACCACGATACTCCCCAAGTCTTCCGTGGCAAGGTATTCGGCTGTCACGTTGACGAAATAACGTTTGTTGTTCTCGTAAACCGAACCGGCGAAACTCTTTTCTGCCAGATTGCTTGAAATGGCTCGACTGATCGTTGATGTCGTGATGTTCAATGCCTTGCATCTTTCCGGATCGACAATAACCTCGATACTTTTTTGCCGTCCTCCCATGATGGTGACGTTAGCGATCCCGTCGATATTTTCTAAGTAGGGAACAATCTCTGAATCGGCGATATTACGCACGTAGTCGATGTCGTCCTCCCCGAGAATCCGTAGGTTCATGAACATATCACTGGCGGAACCCGAAGAAGATTTGTTCACGTTTAACCTGAAATTATCAGGCAAATTCGGGGTGATGCTTTTTATTTTTTCTTCCAGTTGTAGAAAGGTGTATTTCAGATCAACATCCTGTTTGAAAGAGACGGTTACCTGTCCTCCTCTCGAATAAATCTGGGTTTCAATTTTTTCTACCCCGTTAAGGGCACTGACGGCACCTTCGACGGGAATAGCTACTTGATTCTCTATATAGGAAGGGTCGGATTCCGTCTCGGAGCTAATGCTCACGCTCAACACCGGCAGTTCGGCATTGGGGTATAATTCCATGGGAAGGTGTTTATAGGAGAAAATTCCCATAAGTACCAGCCCGATGAAAAGCATCGATACAAGAACCCTTCTTTTTATAATCGTGTTCATGATTTCTTTCTGTCAATAACGTAATACACACACGGAATAACGATCAGCGTCATGATGGTTGAGGTCAGTAAACCACCGATCACGGCAAGTGCCATGGGCGAGCGCAATGAGGCTCCTTCCCCGAATCCGAAACACATGGGTAGCAATGCCAGAATCGTGGTGGCACTGGTCATGATGATCGGACGCACACGATGCTGTGCCGCCATTTTGATAGCCTCTTCCAACGGGTGTCCCTCTTCTTTCAGACGATTGATCGCGTCCACGAGTATGATAGAACTGTTCACGGCAATACCTGCCAGCATAATAATACCGATAAAGGCCATCATGTTGAGTGTTTGTCCGGTGAGCAGGAATGCCAAAATACATCCCACGCCGGCTAACGGAATAGTCAGCAGGATCGTGAACGGGTGGCGCAAAGATTCAAATTGTGCCGCCATTACCATATATACTAATAGAATAGATAAAAACAGGGCGAATCCCAACCCGCTGAATGACTCTTGTCGCATCTCTTCCTCTCCCGTTATTTTAGCCGAATACTTGGCCGGGAATTCAACCTCGGACAATTTAGCTTTAATAGCAGGGGTAATATGGCTTAGTGAGTATTGTTTCTCGATCATGGCGGTCACGATACCCGTCCGGCTTTGGTTAACCCGGTTAATTTCTTTCGGGGCTGACGTGATTTCGATGTCTGCAATTTCTCCGAGACGATATTTCTTCTCGCCTTGTATGATTTCAATATCGTAAATTTCGGAAAGGGTCACTTCGGGAACCTTGATATTGATGTCAATAGTCTCGCCTTGTGTTTCGAAAGTTCCGGCATCCTTACCTGCCAGTTTCTCGCTGACTTGGTTACTTACCGTGGCAACATCGATCCCGTAGATTCCACTTTTCAAGCGGTCAATCTTGATATTCACCTCCGGGGCTCCTTTCTCCAAGGAAGATTTGATATCGTATATACCGGGGATTCCGGTAATCTTCTCTTTTATCTCGGTACACAATTCATCCAGCAATTCAAGTTCTTCCCCTTTCACCTCGATTACCAGTGGTGCGCCTTCTGTTCCTAGGATGCTTTGTAGGGCAGATTCCCCTTTCTCGTAGGAGATTTCCACACCTTCCGGCAAGGGGTAATTCTCGTTAATATTCGTGATAAAGTAATCAGCATCCAACTTGGAATCTTTCTTTATCTTTACCTTGATTTGGGATTGATTCTCTGATTCCAACTTACCCCCGCTTTGACTTTCAAGGTTGGAAGGGCCAACCAGTGTGTATTGCCATTCAATATCATCCTGTCCTAGAGTCCGGATGGCATCTTCAATGGTTCCCACGGCATTATCCGTACTTTTTAACCTTGTTCCCGGTTCCATGGTAACAAGAATTGAGAACTCCTTCGATTCTGTTTTAGGCATGAACTCCATGCCGATTAACGGTAACATCAAGTAAGAAACGATCATGAGAGCTGTGGCGATGCCAATCACCAAGTATTTCCTTTTAAGGACTTTCCCGACGAAATTTCCGAAACCTTTGATCGTGATGGCGTGACTGGAAATGTTGTCTTTCTTCCGCATGAATTTCGATGCCAGCATCGGGATAAACAGGATAGAAACAAAAAGGGAGGATAACAGCGAGAAACTAACCGTCCACGCCTGTTCCTTGAACAGCTCCCCGGCGGCACCTTGCAGGTACACGATTGGAAGGAATACTACGATCGTGGTTAAGGTGGAAGCCGTGATTGCTCCCGCTACTTCCGAGGTCCCCCTCACGGCTGCCTCCGTGGGTGGTAGGTTGTTCTCGTCCATGTTTCGGAAGATATTTTCCATCACCACGATGGCGTTATCGACCAGCATTCCCGCACCCAGCGCGAGTCCTCCCAGCGTCATGATGTTAATGGAAAGACCGTTGAAGTACATCAGGTTGAACGTGGCAATGATCGAGATCGGGATAGAGAGACTGACGATTAATGTCATGTTCACTCGTCGCAAGAATATATAAAGTATAATAACGGCGAGGATGATACCCATTAAAGCGGAATCTTTAACCTCGTTGATGGAACTCCCGATAAATTCTCCTTGGTTACTGATGATATGGAAATCATATCCCGGTAAACTTTTGCGAAATTCATCAATCTTGGCTAGCAAGTTTTCCACGGCATTTACCGTGTTATATTTATTTTCTTTGTAGATACTGATCCCCAGACAGCGTTCCCCGTTGTAACGGGCCAAGTTTTCCGGGTCTTTGTTGCGAATGGACACGGAGGCCACATCTTTCAAATATACCGGGGCTTTTGTCTTACTGGAACTGCTTGTAGATTCCGTGGAAGAGGAACTTCCGCTGGAAGAATTCTCTTTAAATGCCACGATAATGTTTTCAATATCTTGGAGACTGGTAATCAGGTTTACCCCTTTCACCGTGTATTGAATATCTCCGTCCGTGATCGTTCCCCCGGAAACATTTTGATTGATGGCCGTGATTTGCGAGGCAATTCCGTCGGCAGTTAACCCGAATGCCTCCAGCATGTAGGGATTCGTGGAAATTTCGACGATCGCCTGTTCCTGTCCGTTCAACTGAATATCTGCGATACCGTCTACCCGGACGAGTTCATTGCGCATGTAATTTTCCGCGATCTTCCGCAATTCGTTCATGTCCTTCACTTCGTTATGAGTGAGGGCGATGGTCATGATCGGTGTCGCATTGGCATCATAACGGGTAACGTTAACTTCTTCTATGGTTTCATCTTGAGAAAGAGAAGAGACACTTCGCTGCAAATCCAAGAAAGCGGCATCCATGTCTTGATCCCATCCGTATTCTACGGTCACTTTCGTGTAGCCGACTTTCGTGACACTGTACACGCTCTTCACGCCTTCTTGACGAGCGGCCGTAGACTCAACGTTCGTCGTGATCAGTTTTTCAACCTCTTCGGGTGGTCTCTGACCGCTTTTCACTTCCACGTAAAGAGCGGGATTTTTCAGGTCAGGGAAAAGGTCTGTCCCTAATTTATTATAAGATATGGTTCCCAGTAAACATACTGCCAGCGTGAGCATTAACACGCTCACGGGGTATTTTACTGCAAATTTGGTAATGCTGTTCATGTCTTTTTATTTCATGATTTTTACTTTGCCTCTGTTTCTCAGGAATTCGTAGCCTTTCACCACGATCTTGTCTCCTTGGTTCAGACCGCTTTCCACCTCGATGAAACGATCGTCGCTGATACCAACCGTGATGATTTTTTCCATGGCCCGGTTTTGTTCCACCGTGTAGACAATCCGGTTTCCTCCCCGACGGGAATTAACGATGTCCTTCGGAATGACCATAACCGAATCCTTTTGCAAAGTAATAATCTCTCCTTTTGCGAACATACCGGGACGTAGTTTCAGTTCCGGGTTGTTAATCGTGATATATCCGGTGTATGTGCGGGTATCCTCGTTGATTGCCGGGGATAACTGGGAAACAAGACCGGACAGGGTATCTGATTTGATATTATAATTGGTGACCAGTACTTTCTGACCCACTTTCACCTTGTCGATCGTGTTTTCCGGCAGGGCGATTTCCATGTACATGTGGCTGTAATCCATCAATCCGACCATCGTTTCACCGGATGCGATCTCCACGTTCGGGGTGAAATAGGGTAGGCTGACGATGGCTCCCTTGAAGGGTGCTTTGATTGTGAGTTTTGCCAGTTCCGTGTATGCCGTTTCCAATGCTGTTTGCGCTTGTATGTAGCTACTTTCGGCATTTAGTACATCTTTTTCCGTGGCACCGCCTTTTTCAAATACTGCTTTTTGCCCATCCCATTCTTTCTTGGCGATGTCAACCTGCATCTTTTTTGTCGGTAACGATACGGTGTTTTCATGTTCTTTATTATTCAGCTTGATGATCACGGCACCCTCCTCCACAATGTCACCCAGCTTGTAGGGACGCTTGGTTTTGGGGTTGATCATCAACTCGTATTTACCATTTGTTTCGGATTTCACTTCCACCGTTTTGGCCGCTTTGGCTGTTCCTGTCGTGGTGGTCAATTCCCGAACATCACGTTTCCCGACTTCGGCAAGCCAAACAGGCGTGGTTGTCTCTGAAGAAGAACTCATTCGTTGCTCGTTACAAGCGTTCAAGGTGTAAGCCAGCAGAATCACCCCGATATATTTTATGGATTTGTTGATCATAGCGTTTTGTTTTATGTTTTGTGTTAGGGTTTATTTCAATAAATTAACCGGTAAATAAGACCTGTTATTCTGGTAATCCCACAGGGTTTGAATTTTCAGATCCAGTAATTTCAATTTGTATGAAATGATGGCATCTGTCAACGAGTTTTTTGCATCTGTCAACTGGGTTTGTTGATTTTTCAGTTCCATACCGGTAAGGGTTCCGCTACGATATTTCTCAACGTTGATGTCATACGTACGTTCAGCGTTTTTAACAGTCTGGCGGGCAATCTCGATTTGTCGCAATAATTTGGGCAATTCCCGGCATATCTGGCGTACATCAAGCATGATGGATTTTCTTTCTTCCTCGTTGCTGATTTCCGTGTTCTCGTTGGATAATTCCGTGCTGCGGATATTCGCTTTTCTTGCCCCCCAGTCCCAAATCGGTACCGTCAGGGTTATCCCGATCGTTTCGTTATCATCCGGTTTCGAAAAAGCTCCGTTAAAGTTGCCTCCTTGTCCCATCAAACCCACTCTGGCGGAAATGCTACCTTTGAACTTGTTATTATCCTTTGCCTCGATCAGGCTAAAAATGCCTTCTTCTATGGCAATTTGTTGTTGACGGATCTCCATCCGTTGCGTTAGGGCATATTTAACGGCTTGATTGACATCCACGTGAACTGAATCAATTTGGATGTCAGGTAAAATATTGATGTCTATATCCAAGGGAAGACCCAAGGTTTGTTTGAATTGATCTTTGGTATTCTCGTAACTCGTTTCCGTGTCGGCAAGAGAATTTTCGTTTGTGGCCAAGGTCACCTCCGCTTGGAATAGCTCTTCTTGGGGGATCAGATCTTGTTCCACTTTATTTTTGATCAACTCGTAGTTTTCTTTTTGACTTTGGAAGGCTTCCCGGGCCGTAACGAGCCTTTTATAAGACTGGTAAACGCCATAAAATGCTGCGGTCACGTTTTTCTCGATGTTCAGTTGGGCCAAAGCGTATTGTATTTTTGCTTTTTCAAGGTTAAATTCCAACCTCTTCAATTGCATCTTGGTCTTGTTGTAGGTAAAGATTGGTTGCTCCAGATTTAAGCTCAGATTATTTGAAAAAGAGGTATTCTTGGCTCCCGAAGATTGATTATCGTCTTCTTGCCAGTTGAACGAGTTACTGAGTGTGACTGTCCCGTCCGTCCATTTGATCGGTTGACTGATCCTGAAGTCAAGGCCGGAACTCATGGCTTTCCGGGTATACCATTGTGTATTGTAATCGTCGAACGATGTACTTCTGGTATATTGAAACGGGTTCAAATTCAAACTGAACTGTGATTTTAATGAAGCCTTTTGCTGAATCAGGGCCAGCTCACTTTGTTCCAGACTCATTTTACTTTGAATGATGGAAGGGCTTTGCTGATAAGCGATCTCCAGAGCCTTTTCCAACGTCAAAATTTCCTGAGCAAACGTTGATCCGGAACAAAGCATGAGTATTCCCGAAATAATCAACGATATTGACGCGATCTTTTTCATAATATGTTGTTCTTATTTTTATTTGTTATTGTTCGTGTACACCCATTTTACCGCATCGGCAAAGATAATTTGGTTCGATTCCGATCCCTTGTCGCTTAAGGTAATCTTGGCCTCTCCTTTCGAGAAGTAGAAAGAACCCAGCGTTCTCCATCCTTGCCGTCCCCGGCCCGTCTCGACTGAAATTTCCTCTTCCCCGTCATCATGTTTTACCGTGTAATATTGTATTTTTTTCTCTTCACCTCCTCGGTGGCGCCATCCCATCATAGGGAGCTCGGACGTGTACACGAATACCTCATAGAATCCCGGGATTTGTATCTGGGTTGTCCATTCCGTCTTGTTACTACCACTTCCGGATTTCTTGTACACGGCACTATTGATATAGTCTCCATAATAGTTTACTCCGATGGTAGCTGTCCATCTGCTAGGAGGCATCCAGAAGTTTAAGTTCTTGTATTTATCTTCGCTCTCCTTCTTGAAGAAAGATTGTAGTTTGTTCTTTTGATTGGATTCGATTATCCGGAATCCGGGATCTTCGTTGTCCACCGTGATCTCTTTCGGGTTAAACGTGAAAAGGGTGGCATTTGAGTCGAATATTCCTGTTACCGTGTCGGTCGTCGTGGTCGTCACTTTAGCAAAATTCTGCATGATCGTACTGGGTAGATTCTGCGAGATATTCGTGTTAATCGTGAGGTTACTCGGACGCTCGTCACATAGAATACGAATCTCTTTATATTTCTGTGGTTCTATAATATAATTTTTCGCCGGTTTGGCCTCCATTTGAGCCGCCCGTCCTCTTCTGCCCCGCGGGCCACCGGGGAACATTCCGCCTCCTTCTTCCACGTTGACGGAAATCACGCCTTCTACGTTCGTGGGGTTATACACTTGGAACTTCACGATATATTTCGTGTAATCCCCGACTTCTACTTGATCGGCATCCACCCCTTTCACGATAAAACGAGGCGTGCTGTTGATCGTGTACCAGTTCGGGATGAAATCCATTAAATTGAAATGGAACTTGCGAATGAACTCGCTGTTCAGGCGGGTGAAATTGACCTCCTGAAACTGGTATCTTTTCGTGAATTCGGCCATGAATTCCTTGAATTCGTTTGATGAAAGACGGGAGTTAATATAGTTCCTCAGGTAAACACCCTTCAGTTTCATCATTTCGTAGAACACCTCTGTCGAAAGCGTGTTATCGAGTACGGCCTGTTCAAAACTTTTCCCGTTCAGGTAAGAGGCAGCTCGTTGATCATCGCCCATCCCGTTGAACATCCGGAAGAAATGTCTTCCCTGATCGCTTTCTTCCTGTTTTAGCATGGTGTTCATCACGATGTCTATGATTGGGAAATTCTGGGAATAAATAGAACCCGCGTAATTAAAATACATGGACGATAAATCGTACTTGTTCAGTTTGGATGTTCCGGACCATTCGCCCGAGAACATGTTCACGAATGTATTTCCCTCTTCTTGAAATGTTTCCTCCGAGAGAAGAACCCGGCGGGCAAAATCCCGAATGACGTTCATTTCCACGTCAATTTCTTCCATCGCTCCTTGGGGATCACGTCGTCCCCAGTTAGCCATTCTTTTCTTGGCAAATTTGAAATTACTGTTGGGCAGAGTCGTGGCAAATTCCGGAAGGAAAACCATCTCCGGTTGTGTTTGCTCGCTGTTCCCTTTCCAGTTTCGCACGTATCCCGCGAAAGAAATGGGCGTTTCCGCCATGATAAATTTTTGATACGGGTATTTACGGCCTTTTCTCAACTCGTATTCGGATTTCACATCTTGAAGGAATCCGGCTAACGTGTCTGAAATGTTAGGAAAAACTTCAGAATAGAAATCGTGACCCTTAAAATTGTATAATTCGATTTGCACGGAATCGACCACGATACTCTTCTTCTCGTAGTCCCCGATGGCTAAACTGATGCCGGGTAGTTGCTCTTTATTCCGGAATATTGTCGTGTCACCCGATTGGGAAGATGTCCCCTGTGAAAGAATTGTCCGGTCATTGGGATGAATCACTTTTAGCGTGTAATTCGAGAAGTTTTTCCGAATATTATAAGGAGCTTCCGGGTTTACCGGTGGAAAAGTAGAGGGGTACCACAGGCATTCCGGGGTCAGCAGGGTAAATTTGTCCTGCACGAAAGCGTATCTTTTCCCGAAACGGAGAATACTACTTCCGGTTTGCGTGTCGTAATATTCTTCGTCCGTGATGTCTAGGTAGCAAATGTTTTCGTCGATGGAACCGTTGTACGTGATGTCCAGTTCAAGGCTTTCGTACGGGCGGAGTTTGTATTCTGCAATGATAACTTGTGCGTCTCTTTTGTAGGGAATATCTTCTCCTTGCCGGGTTAATTTTTCAACTTGCAGGGATGGATTCAGGTAGAACACGATTTTGTCGATCTCTTGATGATTCCGGTTTTGAATCTTTACGTGTGAATTGACGGTAATTTTTTTGTCGGTCTGCGAGAATATAATCTCTTGGTCTATCAAATGAACCTTGTCAATGTTATTGTATTTTTTGTATCTTTCAGAGTATAATTTGCGTTGATTATCAACGTGATTGAATCGGGAAAAATAGGTAAAGCCGCAACCGATTCCGGCGATCAGGATAATACATCCTAGGGCGTTCAGCAAGATGTTTTTCTTGGGATGTAACGGTAAGCGGTTGACCATAGCGATGGTAAACGTGAGTAATCCCATTCCCAATAGCAAGAATGTTAATCGTTGAACGAGGTAGGGAAACAAGTTCGTGTGTCCCAGCACGTCGGAGAACATATTCGGCACCGTGAGGGCGAAGAAGTCAAATGTCCCGTGTTCCGCGTCTCCGAGATAAGATAAGGTCACCCCGATAAACCCTAGCATGATCACGAACGTAACCGCTTGGTTACGGATGAAACTCATGATCACGAACGATAGTCCCAACACGAAAATCAGTGACGGGATCGATAACGTGAGTAGGTAGAAGAAATAGGGGAATAGGGTAAATGGGGATTCACTCGCGAACAAGTGAATGAAACCAGCGATGAGTAAGGCGATGATGTTTAACGATACGAATACCTTCACGATTCCCCATGTTTTCCCGATGATGTAATCCGCGTTACTCATCGGGCGCACGTAGATCACTTCGGCCGTATCTAACTTCTTGTCTCGCTTTAAAAAGCTCCCTGCCAAGAATATGGCAATGACGGATTGCGCGATATTGAAAAGGTAGATATTGACAAACGGGATGGAGGATGGCATGGCAACCATGACCCATTCGAACCACCCTAGGTTTGACTGTGTACCCATGTGAAAAAATACGATAACTAAAAGGGATAAAATAGCGAATATACGGAATAGCCAACTTCTTCGCAGAAGCTTGGTTTCGTATCTCGATATTGTGCTGATGTTGTGAATATTCATCGCTGGTTTCTTCTATGATTTACTTGAACAATTCGTTTTCTTGGATTGCTTCAACCTGCATGTTCATCTTGTCTTTCAACAAGTAGTCCATGTAGTAAACGTAGGCATGTTCGAGGTTTGGTTCGATGGCTTTGTGCGAGTAGCCGTCGATGGCATCGGCCACGACCTGAATCTCCATACCCCCGTCCGTCGGGATGGTTGAAATAATCGGGTATTTATCTTTGATTTCCTCATATTCCATGTCGGTTACGAAAATTTCCCATACTTTTCCGCGAGCTAGGTTGATCATCTCGTCCGGGGATCCTTCAAACTTCAGTTCTCCGCGGTTCAACAAGGCTAGTTTCTTGCAAGTACTTGAAATATCACCCACGATATGGGTGGAAAGGATGATGATGGAATCCTTGTCGCTAATGTCGGACAGGATGTTGCGGAACCGGATTCTCTCTTCCGGGTCCAGTCCGGTAGTCGGCTCGTCCACGATAATCACTTTCGGGTTCCCGATAATGGCTTGGGCGATCCCGAGTCTTCGTTTCATACCCCCGGATAACCGGTTGGCCCAACGGTCACGGACTTCAAACAAACCAACTTTACGTAGCATCTCGTCTACCACTTCGGCCCGGTGTTGTTTCCCCTTGATCCCGGCAAGCCCGGCACCGTAGTCGAGGAATTCCCATGTTTTCAGTTTCTCGAAGAAACGGAAATCCTGTGGCAAGTAGCCCAACAGGGAACGAATCGCTTTCCGGTCCTTGGCAATATCGTAATCGTCGAAATAGATGGTTCCCGACGTGCAACTCTGCAATAGAGTCATGATTCTCATGAGAGAGGTTTTTCCTGCTCCATTCGGTCCCAACAGACCGAACATCCCCGGTTCGATTTCCAAATTCAAGTCTTTTAAGGCTTTTTTACCTCCCGGGTAGACTTTATTCAGATTTACAATTTTTATACGCATAACGCTGGTATTTTAGGTTGGTATAAATCTATGCATAATAAGCCGGAATATATGTTAATAAAATGTGAAATATCCTACTTTGAGTGAGACACTTTTTGCTTAAAAAGGTTTATTATTTTAACAAAATATTAACTTATTAACCCCGATGTCGGTTCCCAAAGGTCATTTTGGTGAATTTTTGTTGACTGGCTGACGGTTTGCCCTGTTTCATACGATTTTTGTTTAAATTTCTTGTAAAAATATGAAATTCAGTGTTATCGGTCAATAATTTTAAATGAACATCTGTAATTTCGGGATGAATACCCCGATTTTATCGATGAACACGCGTTTTTAGGAAAATATTTCCCGGATGACCCGGATGCTTTTGGTGTTAAAATCCAGATTTAGATGGAACCCAAGGAAAAGTAGGGCAATATCGAGTAAAATCTTACGACCTTGCTGATTAAGCGGGATATTTTTTAATTCTTGCAATTGACACGTGCAAAGGGCATGGATAGCTTTGGCGGAGTGTGGGCCGGTGTAGTAATTTCCCGGTGAACCCGTGGGGTAGAAGCATCCATCGTTGATGTTGAACACGTGGTCGGGGTGATACGTGCTGTTGTCTATGCTAAAGCCGAGTAATTTACTTAACCGGAACAGGAATAACAAGTTGAAATTGGCGATGTCGTCACGCGTGACGTTCAGGTATTCCACGGAAGTTTTGATGTACTCGTATAAACCGGGATTCGGGTCGGAATCCCGTAGCACGAGGTTTAATATTTCACCCCATAACAGGGCTATATTCATCTTGTACACGTCGAAATAGATGGCCGACGTGTTCACGAGCGGGGAGAGAGATTTCAGTTTGTGGAGCCCGCCCCTTTCATTCGGGATGAACTCGATTTCCACGATTTGCATACACTGGGCAGAGGTGTTCGCTTTACGCTTGAACAGGGCCAACGGGGTAATCATTTGCATGTAACCTCTTTCCTCCGAGTAAACATGTAGAATTTGTTGCTGTTCGGAATGAGGTATGCTTTTCAATATGATGGCCTTCACCGTGTGCATTTCTTTTTATAAGTTGTTTAAAAAACGGCATAATTCCCGGACGGCTTGGCCCCGATGGCTGATTTCGTTTTTCTCGTGGAGGGGCATTTCGGCAAAACTTTCCTGAAAACCTTCGGGACGGAAAATCGGATCGTAACCGAATCCCTCGTGTCCGTGCTTGCTTGTGAGTATCTCCCCGTTGACAGTACCTTCAAACAAGTATTCTTTCTCCCCGAGAATTAAAGCGATAACAGTTCTGAAACGGGCTTGGCGTTCCGGTATATTTTGCATCTCCTGTAAAACTTTTTTCATGTTGGCTTCCGAGTCGTGAGCATTGCCCGCATATCGTGCGGAATAAACTCCGGGAGCATTATTCAAGGCTTTTATTTCCAACCCGGTATCGTCCGCGAAACAATCCAAGCCGTATTTCGCGTGAATATACCGGGCTTTTTGAAGGGCATTCCCTTCGAGCGTGTTTTGTTCTTCCGGAATATCCTCATGGCATTGAATCTCTTTTAAAGAAACAATCTCGTGCCGGGTACCTAACATTTCTTTTATTTCTTCCAGCTTGTGGGCATTATTGGTAGCGAAAACTAATTTCATGGCTTGTAATAATTTGTATGTTGCAAAGGTAGTGAAATTGGGAGTAGAAACTAACGATTATCCCTAGAAATGCCGTGGAAAGTTAAAAAGTCATGATTTATAGATGATTACTACTAGACCACTACCGTGTAAAACGCTATTAGAACGCTATTAAAACCCTATTAAAACGCTATGTTTAGAATAGCGTTTTATAAGTATTTTAAAAGCATAGTAAAAGAATGATTTCAGCTAATGATCAGGTAGAAATGTAAGATTGATCATATATTAAAGATTGACGTGGGACTGTCGTGGGTAGGACAATTTATAATCCTTGGTATTATAATTTTTCTTGGTCCGTGCGAGAAGAAAATTATATCGTGTATATTTGCATTCGGGTAAAACAGGAACCATTAAATTGATAATATGAAAGGGATTGTTGTGAAATCTACCGGAAGTTGGTATTCCGTGCGAATGGAATCGGGGGAAGTGCTGGACTGTCGGATCAAGGGGAAGTTCCGGATGAAAGGGATTAAGACCACGAATCCTGTTGCGGTAGGGGATGTTGTCGAGGTGGAGGTCAATCCCGATGGCGCGGTGATCAACCGGATTGAAGATCGGAAGAATTACATTATCCGGAAATCAACGAACTTGTCGAAAGAGGCGCATATTATCGCCGCGAATGTTGATCAGGCGGTGTTGGTGGTGACGGTGAATCATCCCGTTACATCGACCGTTTTTATCGATCGTTTCCTAGCATCCGTGGAGGCTTACCGGATTCCGACCATACTCGTGTTTAACAAAATAGATTTGTACGACGAGGAGGATTTATTGCTATTGGGAGCTTTGACCCAGATTTATATGCAGGTGGGGTATGAATGTTTTCACGTGTCCTCGTTGACCGGGGAGGGGATGGAGGACGTGGTGGCGGCCTTGAAGGATAAAGTGACCGTGTTCTCCGGCTTGTCTGGCGTGGGGAAATCCTCGTTGATTAATCGTGTCGAACCCGGGCTTGGATTGAAAGTGGCGGAGATTTCCGATTCTCACGACACGGGAAAACACACGACCACGTTCGCTGAAATGTTCCCGTTGAGTTTTGGCGGGTACATCGTCGATACTCCCGGTATCCGGGCGTTCGGGTTGATTCACATGGAAAAAATAGAGATCTCACATTATTTCCCGGAAATATTCAAGCGGGCAAGTGAATGCCGATTCTATAATTGCACGCACATTCACGAACCGGGATGTGCCGTGCTGGAGGCTGTGGAGAAGGGGGAAATCAGCGAGAGCCGCTATTTTAGTTACGTGAGTATGTTCGAGGAGGGAGATGAAAAATATCGAAAATAAAGGTTTTTGAGGGAACGGAATTTTCGTTATGTATATCCAAAAACCGAAGTTTTTTGTATAAGTTTGTAAATCTAATAATTTATACGTGGTAGCGAGCTTTTGAATTTATGCAGGTTGATGATAAGTTGATATGTAAACTTTTAGTTGGACATGACGATCCCCGGGGGATGGAGGTCTTGTTCAATAGTTATTATCGACCGTTGGTTTTATGGGCTGACTCGTTTTTGGGTGATATTCCGGCGGCGGAAGATCTGGTACAGGATTTCTTCGTGGCATTCTGGGAGCAGCGAGCTTATGCGAGAATCACTTCGGGTAATCTTCGGGGATATCTTTTTGCTTCAGTAAGAAATCGAGCGTTGAAGTTATTGGAAAAGAGGGATCCCTTACGCGAGGCTTGTGGTGAATTGAACGAAAATGCGGAAGTTGAGGACACGGATTGGCTGACAGAGGAGATTTTGCAGGCAATAGAAGCTGAGATCGAGAAATTGCCCCCGAGAACACGTGAGGTTTTGAAGTCAGTGTATCTTGATGGGTTGAGTTACCGGGAGACGGCAGATCGTTTTTCTATCTCGATAGCGACGGTAAAAACGTTGCTCGTGAATGCTTTGAAGTATTTGAGGAAGGTCTTTTCCGGGTTCTGGCACTTCAGGTTCGAATGAACTTGATACCGGTACGATCGATAGAAAAGTTAAATCACATTTTTTTCTCCTTTAATCTCGCAAAAAAGCTTACCTTTGAATAGAGAAGTAAACTATTTCCACATGGACAAGAATAAATACATTCGATTTGATTGGGCTGTGAAACGGTTATTGCGGGACAAGGCGAATTTTGTCGTCTTGGAAGGGTTATTAACCGTGTTACTCGATCGTCAGGTTCACATTATAGATATACTGGAAAGCGAGGGTAATCAACAGATTTACGAGGATAAGTTTAACCGGGTAGATGTTAAGGCCCGGGATAGCGAGGGTGAGATTATTATCGTGGAGGTACAGGTTACTAGGGAATTATATTTTCTTGAACGAATTCTTTATGGTGCAGCCAAGGCGATTACTGAGCATATCAAGCTAGGAGAACTTTATTCAGAAGTGAAGAAAGTGTATTCTATTAGTATTCTTTATTTTGACATTGGAAAAGGGAATGATTATCTTTACCATGGTCAAAACACGTTTACGGGAGTACACACCGGCGATCATTTGCACGTGACCGTGAAGGAGCGGGATGCTTTGGTTCAGCGCTTGCCATCGGAGATATTCCCGGAGTATTTCTTGATCCGGGTGAATGAGTTTGATCAAGTGGCAACAACCCCGCTTGAGGAGTGGTTGGATTACTTGAAAAATGATTACATCCGTCCCGATACAAAGACTCCGGGATTGAAAGAAGCAAGGGAAAAGCTGGTTTACTATAATATGGATGAAGCAGAACGAGCTGCGTATGATCGTCACGTGGATGCTATCATGATCCAGAATGATGTGTTGGGTACAGCAAAACTAGAGGGATTAGTCGAGGGTCGAATGAAAGGCCTAGAAGAAGGTCGGGTAGAAGGTCGGGAAGAAGGCCGGGAGGAGGGATTGGTCGAAGGTGAAGAGAAGGGAATTTTGAAAGTAGCTCGGAATATGAAAGAAAAGAATATGCCGATGGATATAATCATTCAAATGACCGGGCTGACTGCCGAGGATATTGAAAGGTTGTAGTTATTTTTTTGAAATAGAGATCACGATGATAGTCCTCAAATTCCATGAATTTGAGGACTATCATTTTTTTTTTTGAAATTTTTTCTAATTTCATTCAACCGTTTTCTAATCTTTCCGGTCTTTAGAATAACAAAGGTTATTGTAAAAATGAAAAAAGAATATCAAGTCACTGAATCCGAGTTGTTTGACTTTTTTAATGGCAAACTTTCAGTCGAGGAAGAAAAAGAAATTCTGGAATGGAAAGAGGCTTGTGATGAGAATCGTGAGTTGTTTGATGTCATGCGAAAGGAAAATCTCATTCTGAAAGAGGTTGTCCGGGTTCAACTTATCAAGGGTGATTATTCTTCCATACAGGGACGGATAATTCCTCGGCGTCATCGGGCATTTAAATTAAAATATTGGGGTGTTGCTGCCGCTATCGTGGTGGGGGTTATTTTTTCGGTTTCGTTATGGCAGTATTCTTCTATGGATAATAATAAAGAAATATCTCATGTTGGCGCTCCTGCCCGTGCTGCGATATTAGAGTTGTCTGGAGGGGAACGCCATTATTTGGGTGGTAGTGAGATCGAATTCAAAGAGCAGGATGGTACGCAGTTGGCAGTCAGTGAGGGTAAAGTTGTGTATGATAAGAAGACGGGGGAGGACGTGGAGAAAGAGGAGGAAGTACTTGTTTTTAATAAAATCACGGTACCGCGAGGTGCCGGGTTATATCGAATTTTGCTTAGTGATGGTAGCGTGATATGGTTAAATTCAGATAGTCGCTTGGAGTATCCGGAAAAGTTTGCCTTAGAAGAACGAAGGGTTCGTATCAGCGGAGAGGCGTTTTTTGATGTTGCCCGGGATACGATGCGTCCGTTTGTTGTTGAGACAGCTTTACAATCCGTTTCTGTTTTGGGGACGAAGTTTAACGTATCCGCTTACCCGTCGGAACCGGTTTTGACAACGCTTGCTTCCGGGAAAGTAAAAGTGATACCTGTTAGTGGAATGGATTCGGTTGTACTGTTACCGGGGGAACAATCTGTTTTAAGTGTGTATGCAGATAACTTATCCGTGCGGCAAGTGAAAATAAATGATGTCGTTTCTTGGAAAGATGGGATCATTAATATTGAAAACATGGGATTGAGAGAGATATTGAAGGTCGTATCTCGTGCTTATGATGTGGATTTTGATACAGAATTATTACCAGTTGATGATATTATTTTGCGGGGGAGCATTTCAAGTGATGAAAGTCTAGGAGTGTTTCTAGCCGTGCTAAGTAAAGTAGCGGATGTGAAATTTAAAATGAAAACCGATGGGAAAATAGAAGTTCAAAAAATTAATTAAAAAAGGGAGAGAATTCAAGGAATTCTCCCGCCCCAAGTTTGCGACGTCTGTTGGCGACAGACGATATCTTATAATTCAAATACAAAAATATGAAAAAAAAATGGAGTCACGCCATTTTTCGAGTGGAAATTCGGAAATGGGGTCGGATTATGTTAGTAAATTTAATTTTGGTATTGTTGTCGGGAGTGTCTTTGTATGCACAGAATGAATCTTCTCGGCAACAGAGAATTACGGCTAAGTACCAGAATAAAACGATTCTGGAAGTACTGGAAGACCTGAAAGCAAAGACGGGATATACTTTTGTGCATAAGCAAAACGATATATCCAGCGAGGTGAAAATCACGGAAACTTTTACAAATGCGACACTGGATGACGTGTTAAAAAAAGTGCTTACGGCTCACGGTTACGATTATTCGATCGAGGGTAAGGTGATTGTTGTCAAGAAAAAGCCGAAAATCCAAGAGTCATTGGCACGGGATATTATCACGGTGAAGGGGCGTGTGGTGGACGAGAAGGGAAATCCCATGCCGGGGGTGAGTGTGGTGATTAATCAGACTTCACGAGGGGTTGCTACTGATAATAAGGGAAATTATGATATTCTGGTTAGGGCTGATGACGTGTTGAAATTCTCGTTTATCGGTTATAGAGATGCGACAGTTCCTGTTGAAGGGAAAACCGTTCTAAATGTTACACTTGAACCTACCGAGGAGGCCTTGGAAGAGGTGACCGTTGTTGCTTACGGTGAGCAGAAACGGGAAAGTGTGGTTGGTGCGGTAACCACCGTGAACGTGAGTTCACTGAAGACTTCCAACAGTGATCTTACTGCAAGTTTCGTGGGACGTATTCCGGGTATGATCGGTTACTTGAAAGGAGGAATGCCGGGGGCGTTGAGAGAAGAGGAGATGCAGACTCAATTCTCTATCCGTGGTATTACTTCTTTCGGTAATAATGCTAATACGGCTCCGTTGATTTTGTTGGATGGAGTGGAGGTTTCTGTACTTGACTTGTCTCGTATTGATCCGGAAGATATTGATTCTTTCAGCGTGTTGAAGGATGCTTCTGCCACGGCCATGTATGGTGCTAGAGGAGCCAACGGGGTAATTTTGGTTTCTACAAAGAAAGGAGCTGAAGGATCTGTTTATACGGCTTTCCGTTATGAGGCTATTGCTTCTATGCCAACGAAGAAAATCGATGTTGTAGATCCCGTTACTTATATGCGAGCTTACAACGAAGCTTTGCAAACCCGTGATCCGTTGGCACAGCCAAAATATACGGCAGAGCGTATCAATAACACGGGTAGTGATCGTTTCCCTTCTTGGGTGTATCCTGCTAATGACTGGTATAAACTTCTTTTTAAAAATACCGCAATCAATCATCACTTGGGTTTGAGTGTTCGAGGGGGTACAAAGATTATGCAATATTACGCATCGTTGAGTCATAATTATGATGAAGGTATGTTGAAGACCGATCGGTTGAATTCGTTTGACGTGAATATTAGGAATAATACTACGGCTTTACGTATTAATTTGAATATTGATATGACTCCGAGTGCCAAATTGGTGCTTAATTCTAATTCAACACTGGACGCCTATCGCGGTCCTCTTTCTAGTGTACAAGGGGCTTATTCGTTGGCATTTAATGCCAATCCGGTGGACTATGCTGCAGTTTATCCTGCTGATGCAACCTATGGTTTCCCACACATTCGGTTCGGTTATGAAACGAAAAATTCTAATAATCCTTATGCTTCTATTCAAGCGGGTTATCTGGAGAGAAGTCGTTTTGCTACGGTAAATCGTGTGGAGTATATTCAAAATTGGGGAGCAATTCTAAAAGGATTGGAAACACGTGCTAATGTTTCTTTGTATAAGGAAGCCTATTATAGTACTCCATTTCAAACTACGCCTTATCAATATCGTTTGGCGGACTATAATCACCAGACTGGTGAACATACCTTGGAGCAGCTTACAGAAGGTGATAAGAATTTGAAGGTTGATCCTAATGGTAAGGTTACGGAAGGAGAAACTCAGGTTGCGGGAGAATTTCGAGTATTTTATAATGGGAATTGGGGCGATCATACCGTGAGTTACACGGGGTTATTTAATCTTTCTCAGCGTACCACTTCAACCGGACGTACGTTATTTTCTGCTATAAAAAATCGTAATATGGGACTTTCTATGCGACTTTCTTATGGATATAAAGAACGTTATTATCTGGAAGGAAGTTTTGGATACAATGGTTCCGAGCGTTTTGCAAAACACAATCGTTTTGGCTTCTTCCCTTCCATAGGTTTTTCTTATATGTTGTCCAAAGAGCCGTTTATTGCTAATGCTACCGGACATTGGCTCTCTTTCCTGAAAGTGCGTGCTTCGTATGGTAAGGTCGGGAATGATGGTATTGGAGATGCGGTGACAGATAATTACACGCAAAATGTGGGACGATATATTTATTTGGAGAATGTAGGAATCAATAGTCAAGATCAGTATGTGATTTATTCGTATGCTAATCCTACTATTCAATGGGAGATTGCCGAACAGACAAACTTGGGACTGGAAGTGACGCTTTTTAAAGGTTTGTTGGATTTTACGGTTGATTTTTATGAAGAAATCCGTCATAATATATTATCGTCTCGTACGATTGTGCCAGCCAGCATGGGTTTAGGGCTTTATCCCTTTGATAATGTCGGAAAAGTTCGTTCCCGTGGTATGGACTTCTCCGGAAAAATTCAGCATGCATTTTCCAATGATTTCTGGTTCATTTTAAACGGTACGGCTACCTATAATAAGTCGGTTTTTAAAGAGATTGAGGAGGCGGCTGATAAGCCGGAGTGGCAGGGAAAAGTGGGGCATGATATTTCACAGGTTGTGGGATATATTGCAGAAGGACTATTCCAGAGTCAGGAGGAGATAGATCGTTCACCTATTCAATCCGGTAATTATATGCCGGGAGATATTCGCTATCGGGATGTGAATGGTGATGGGAAAATCAGTATTGATGATGCCGTGCATATCGGTTATCCCACGGAGCCAAGGTTCGTGTATGGTTTTAACGGAACTATCAGCTATAAACGTTTTGAGTTTAATTTTGCGTTTCAAGGGGCATCCAAACGTTCTCTTTTTATCGAGCCTTCATCACTTTCTCCGTTCGTGAATGACCGGGCTCTGTTAAGTGCGATCTGGGAAGACCACTGGACTCCGGAAAACATGAAAGCTAATCCATTGTGGCCTCGTTTGTCGACAAGCAGTATTACCACACATAATATGGAAGAGGCCAGAATTGGGCAGGAGACTTTACGTGCTTCAACTTATTTCATGCGTGAAGTAAAATTCTTACGTTGTCAGTCATTGGAATTAGCCTATAACTTGCCGACTAGATGGGTGGAGAAGATAGGTTTGCAACGTTTGAAACCTTATATCCGGGTGAATAATCCTTTTTTGATTAGCGATTTTGATCTTTGGGATGTGGAGTTAGGTTCGTCCGGATTCAACTATCCAATTCAAAGAACTTATTCTGTAGGTATTAATTTAAGTTTTTAAAATTATGCGTATGAAATTTAAGAATATATTAGTTATTGTTTGCTCAATCTTTTTGGGAACAGGGTGTAATGAGTTTCTTGACTTGGTACCCGAAGACGATATTCTAACCATTCCCAAGATTTTTGAAACGAGAACAGGAGCAGCTCGCTGGAAGAATGATGCCAGTGCCGGTTTTAAAACGTATGCCGTAGATTTGAATTGGAATCCTGCGTTAGCGGGAGCGGATGAATATACCGCCGGAGATTATGCCCGGAAAGGACAGGGGTATATTTCAACTTTGTATATCGCAGATGGGTTACAAACAGCGCTATCGCCCATTAATGATATTTGGACGTATGATGGAGTTTATTACTATATCCGCTATTGTAATACTTTCTTGCAATATATTGGGGATGTTTACAATTTACGACCCGGAGAGTTGGAACGTTGGACTGCCGAAGTGAAGGCATTGAAAGCTTTTTATTACTTTGAACTCGTAAAACGTTACGGTCCGATCGTGTTAGTCCCGCAGAATATTGATGTTTATGCTCCCATGGAAGAACAGAGACAGTCGAGAAGTTCGGTTGATAGCTGTTTTAAAGCAATTACCGATCTTTTGGATGAGGCTATTCCATATCTACAAGTGTTTGCGGAGAAAGATGCGGATCAGCGAGATTTTTTCTCTAAAGAGGGTGCCATGGGATTGAAAGCAAGGGTATTACTTTATGCTGCTTCACCACTTTTTAATGGAGGGTTATCGCAATACCGGAATTTTACCAATAAGAATGGAGAGAAGCTTTTTTCTGAAGAAGATAAAGAGAAGTGGAGGGTTGCTGCTGAATATACAGAAGAGGTTATCGAGTATTTGGAAAATAATGGCTATAAACTTATTTCCGGAAATGAGGATAAATCTACTGCTTTACTGAATACGATGCGAGATTTGGAATGTTCCGTGTGGGCTCCTAACTGGGCCAATTCGACGGAGGCCGTTATGATGGTCGCAGGATACAATAATTTGTATCAACATCTGTTGCCTAAATTAGGTTCGAGTACTTCTGATATTCATTATAGTGGTGTTTTGAAGGGTACATTGGGTACGAGTATTCGGATGGTGAATAAATTCTATACGGCGAATGGATTACCGATTGAGGAGGATAAGACGTGGACTTATGGTGATGGTTATGCCATGGCTCAGGAACGCGATCCGGCTTATACGAAAGTAGTTCCTTTGGGTACGGATGTGCTTGCTTTGCATTTGAAACGAGAACCTCGTTTTTATGCTACGATTGCTGCTCCCGGATTGTATTGGCAACGGGGTGTATATGATTCATACAATATGATTGTAGATTCCTACCGGGGAGGTGCTTTCGGCTTAAAACAGGATCGTATTAATGGTGATTACGAGCAAAATATTACCGGATATTATATAAAGAAAGGAACACGGAGTGAATTTAATACGAGTAGTTATAGCAATGATATTATGAGTTTTGCTGCTAATGTGCATGTGGTAATACGATTGGCTGAACTTTATTTGATAGCAGCAGAGGCTTGGAACGAGTATGAAGGCCCGAACGGGGCGCATCGAACACAGATCTTTGATCGTCTGAATGCAATTCGTGAACGTGCCGGGTTGTCTACAGTTCAAGATAGTTGGGGCAGATATGGTATCAATCCGAATAAATTCAATGAGCAGGTTGGTCTGAGAGATATTATTCGTCGGGAACGTACGATCGAGTTAATGTTCGAGGGACATCGTTTTTGGGATGTACGTCGTTGGGGTACGGCAATTGACGAAGGTTGGAACGATAAACCTCAAGCTTGGGTTGTTACTGCTCAGACATGGCAAGGGTTCTATAATAACTTTCAAGGGCCTGTTACCGTGTGGGACAAGGCTGCATTTAATCCATCTCGGGATTACTTGTTCCCCATTAAGAGTGAAGAAGCAATGATTTCCGGTATAGTACAAAATCCCGGATGGTAGATGAATTTTAAATTTTAGATTTTAAATTTAAGTTACCTAAAAAAGAAAAAGATGAGAAATACAATATTATTGATACTATTGATGTCCGTATTGTTCGCTTGTTCTGATGATGATAATGGTGGTTTTGATGTAGAGATAAACGAAGATATGTTTTCTTTTACACCAACGGAGGGGGGAGCCATTATGCGCTATAATTTAGCGGATCGGCGAGTGAATAAGGTAAGCGTGGAATACACGGACGAATTTGGAGAATCTGTGTATAAAATTGCAGATTATTCCGTGGATACCTTGTTGTTGGATGGGTTCAACCAAGCGCATACGGAAATCCCGGTAAAGGTCGCTTTTTTGGATAAAAATGAGAATGCATCTAAGGCGTTACATTTTACTTTTGATACACGCCCTTCTTCGTTGTATACTTTTTTTGATGAAGTGGCTGTTAATCCCTATTGGAATGGATTTCAGTTGGTGTTTAACCTAGAAGGACGGGCGGAAGGTTCTGCCTCGGTTTATTTCGTGGGGACTAATCCCACGACGAAAGAGAGAGATACTCTTTTCTTAGAGAATTTCCTTCTGGAAGCAGGACCTAACGTAAAGGCTTTCTCCATGACGGATTCACAGATTCAGGATTCCTACACGGTAGTGGTCACCACGGAGGACAATCGTCAACGGATTGTACGGAAACAGGTATGGAACGATGTGGTGGGAGCGAAGAGGGTACTTATACCGAATGCGAACTTTGAACTTTTGGATCCCTTCCATAAAATTATTACGGAACCTTATTCTACGGCAGATTATAGACGTCCGGGAGCTTTAGGGGCGGAATATCTGTTTGATGGAGATGTGAAGGGGACCCGGGCTGCAGAATATTTTAAAGCAGGTAATGCCACTCCTCCTTTCACGTTTTTGGCCGGTCCGAATGCCCTGAATCGGGAAGGTAACGAATGTTATTTTGTGTTGGACATTAAGGAACCGGCTATTGTCGGAGAGTTACGATTCTATATGCGAATCAAGGATGGATATGCAGTAAATGCCCAATTTGATAATGATTATTTTACAAAATTGCCTTGTAATATTCAGGTGTACGCATGGACTGGAGAGGGAGATTATGATCCAGTAACGAATTCAGGTACCAACGATGATTGGGAACATATTGGCAGCTTTGAGCAGGATCCGAATGCTACGTTAATAGATCGTTGGTATATAAATCCGACAAATAATCAAGTAGATGAAGTAAAAACTATTGCGCAGCTGAATGCTGTGGGACCTTATTATGTGTCTATAGCTTTACCTTTCGAGGATAAAGAGTATCGCTTCTTTAAACTTGAATTTCGTGAAACGTATGTAGATTTATATTCTCCGAGTTATAATCATAACAATAATAATAACGTGACTTTCCATGAATTGGAAGTTTACGGACAAAAATAATAATGTATGAGAGGACTATTTTTGAAATATACACTGATACTCGTTTTGCTTGCCGGATTGGTCGCAAGTTGTGGCGAGAGTCTTGAAGATACTTACTCGGACTATACGGGTGATGGTCCCGAACAGTATTTAACAAAGATTTATGATCTTCAAGGAAAGCCCCGATGGATGTCGGTAGAGTTGACTTGGAATTTAAAATTAGATCCGGGTCGGACTGCTATTTTAGTAGAATGGACAGATGATGAGAAGACGGACTCCGCCGTTATTGATCGGAATAGTACGAGTTATCTCGTGGAAGGATTGAAAAATTATGAATATGAGTTCGGTGTTTATGCTATAGAACAAACAGAGAACGGTGAAATCATTAAACGTTCGATAGGTGATCCTGTGTATATACGTCCCTATACCTACGCTTCTGATGAGTTGATTCTTTTTAGTCGAGTGGTCAAAAAGCAATTCAATGTTGCAGATAAACAATTGTTTGTGACGTTTGAGGAGTGGACAGATAATTTGATTTCATTTAAAATTGGTTATTATGAAAAGAATAATCCTACCGAACAATTTTGGGAAGCGACACCGGAGGATAGGATCGATGATTACCCGAATGGGTTACCTTACGCCTTAATCGGTACTGATGTCGATTTCAGTCAAGGAGTTAAAGTGTATAGAACTGGAAAGATTGCAGTTGTGGGGGATATGTTGTTGGAGATGGAGCCTATTAATCTTTATTTTGAACTTCCTTCTTTTGAGAGTGATTTTGCCGTGGAGGTCAGAAGTAAATTAGATTTGTTGGGTGAAATCAAAAAAGCAGATATTACCGACGTAGAGGTGTTGGATATTGATTACAATCAGGTTTCTTTGGTTGATGTACTCCATTTCCCGAATTTGAAAGAACTTCATTTGGGGCGGAATCGAATCCTTGCAGACGGTACAGAATTAACGTATCGTTCAACTTTAACAGAACAAGTTGTTTCCGAAGCTGCTTTACGGGTGGCTAAAGAAAACGGAGTGGAAATTTATCACTATGGGAATCATTATTTTAACGTAGTACCGGATTTCTTTACGGGAAAAAATATTGTGGCAGTAGAACCGGCTCTCACATTCTTGGAAACCAGTAGTTGGAATATTTCTGTAACACCGAGAGATTTAATGGAGTATAATTCAGGCTTGAATAATTTATTGACTGATGATGCTAGTTATTGGTTACCACAATCTAGTGCTTCGGTTCGGGAACATGTTATTGAGATCGATTTTGGAAAAGAAGAGAGTATTTCCGGATTTAAGATTACACAGGCTAATATTGCTACTGCAATTCAATGTCCGGAACAGGTTAAAGTCGAAATGCAAATTTCTTCTGGCCAATGGATTGCTGTTGCTTTCCAAGAAAATACGATGCTCGGAACAGGTAAAGGCGAAACGACCGTTGTCTATCTGGATAAGAATAAAACATCCAAAAGGTGTTCAAAGATTCGATTGAGAGTATCGGATCTCTTTTTCGAGAAAGGATATGATTCGTCTTGGAATTATATTGATTTTTATAATATAGCATTGGGTTCATTTATGGTTATCAAAGGGGAATAACAAATGAAGAGATGTATGTTATTAAATGTCTTGCTTTGGGTTTTAGGTGTAAGTGCCTTTGCCCAAACGCAAGGCATTGCGTTTGAAACCTCCAGATCGTGGAAGAAGGTTGTGGAAAAGGCTCGGGAGGAGGGGAAATTGATCTTTGTGGATTGTTATGCCGATTGGTGCGGTCCGTGTAAGCAACTGGCTTCGCAGGTGTTCACGCAAAAAGGCGTGGGTGAGTTTTTTAACCGCCATTTTGTTAATGTGCAGTTTAATGTAGAGAAAGATGCCGATGGTAAGGCGAATGTCGCAAAATGGGGTGTAGCTTCCTTGCCGACATTGGTGTTTATTGATCCGAAGACGGAACAGGTTATTGGAAAGCTTGTCGGGGCGGGCGATGCTGCTTGGCTTGTGGAGGGAGCAAAAGCCCTATTGGATCCTGCTAAACGATTAGATGCTTTGGTAGCCCGGTATAATGCGGGGGAGCGGGAGCCGGCATTTCTTTTGGAGTTTATTAAGGCTCTGGGGGGTGCGGGGATGAATGCCGAGGTGCAGCAAGTGGTGAAAGAGTGGCTTGACGGGTTATCACTCGATCAATTGGCGACACCGCAGATGTGGCCGATCATCATGCAATTTGAAAATGATCCGTTGTCGAAAACATTACTGATGGTACGGGATCATCTTGATCGTTTTTACGCTATTCCTTTGGAGAACCAGCAGGCGATGGTAGATGCCACGTTGATGGGGGCGATGGTGCAAACGGCAATGGAGTTTTCCACAAATCCTAATCTTGGCATTTATGAACAGGAGCGGTTTAATGCTTTTGTCGATTATCTGGATCAGGCAAAAGAGGGGCCAGGAAAAACGATGGCTGCCGTATGGCTGAACACGTCACAACTTGCCCGACAAGGGGATTGGAAACGGATGTTAGAGGCGATGCGGGAGGTGGAGAGAGAAAATATTTTCCCACCTCAGTTGTATGGGCCGTATTTCTCGTTTTTCATGCAGGCTCTGACGCAGATGAAAGAACAAAAGGCGGCTGTTGAGGCCGGTTTGAAGTGGTTGGACGAGTTGATTATGAAAGCTACAGGAGAGGATATTGTTTCCTACCAGACACGTGCCATGATGAATGCGGGAAAGGCTGCCCTGTGGCAGGCTTTGGGGAAATCTGCCGAAATGAAGAAGGCGCAGAAGGAGATGGAGAAGTATGTCAATTTGTTGAAAGAGGGTACTGCGGCGAATGTGCCGAACCCGACGGCGCAGAGCCAGGTGCAGCCCCCTGCTTCGTTGGGTAAAGAGGTCGTGTTAAGCTACGAGTTTCGCCAAGGGGCGCCCGTGGTGAAGGTAGTGATTAACGGGCATACTTATTATTTCTTGTTTGATACTTGCGCGGGAATTACTTGCGTGTCAGACAAGCTGGTAAATACGGAGAAATTGGTCTACCGGCAAACCGGACAATCCATGCAGGGTATGGATGGACAGGTAGTCATGGCGGAGATTCCCGAGTTGTCGCTGGGGGAACTTATGGTGAAGGATAAGCAAGCGGCAGTGATGAGTGAGCATAACCCGATTTTTGTGCATCTTGGAGTGGACGGAACGATCGGGGCGAATATCATCAATGACTATGTGGTGACGATCGACTCGAGAAACAAGACAATCACGTTCGCAGGACGGGCGGATGCTTCTATCACACGATGGAATAAACTGGAACTTTGGAATCATGTCCCGTTGCTTTCCATCAAGGTGCAAGGAAAAGGCGAAATTCACGATGTACCGGCATTGTTTGACACGGGTAACGGAACGGGAGCCATCGGATTGCCCTCGGTGGAGGGATTCGAGCAATGGACGCAAGCGGGGATTATCGGTGACGTGGAGGAAGGAGTTGGTTTTATCGGTACAATGGTGGGCGGCATGGTGAAAACGGATAAACTTTACCGGGGACGAATGACCGGACTTCATCTGGGTGATGCTGTTTTCGAAAAAATGCCGATCATTACCGGAGGTGTCGGATATCTGTTGCTTTGTTTCAGAACAACGGATTTAGGGGTATTTACCTTGGATTATCCTAACGGACGATATCACTTTGAACCTTACGCGGATGCAAGCGTGTGGGAAGGCGACAGCCGCCCCGTGATGACGGGAGCAGAAAATGGGGTATTGAAAATCGCTGCCGTGTGGGGAAAAGAGGCACGTAAGAAACTGGCTCCGCAATGGACGGTGATCGCCTTGGACGGTAAGCCGTTGGAAAACGTGACATTGGAAACTCCCAATATCGATGAACTGATCCGCCAGCATGGGGCTAAAATCGTGACGGTGCGGGATACGGAGGGGAAGGAACATGTATTACCTGTAAGGATATTCTTGTCATGACAGATAATGTGCTATATTGAAATATGTTGATAAGTATCTGGAATATAGTTGTTTGGTTATGTGGCTATCTGACGATAATCGTTAATTAACCATATTCAGTATCTACTACATTGATCATGTTAGAGTATATTAATAACTAATTCTGATGTGTTATCCTTAATAAAACATATATTATGAATAAAATAATATTTTTTTTAATTACAATAATGATGTTTACCGGGTGTTATGATTCGGAAAATATATGGGATGAAAAAGAAAACGTAGGTTATATTGATTATTCAACACTACCGGTAAATAAGCTTTCTTCGGAAGATAAAATCTTGTTGAAAAATATTGATTTTCAACGAGGAAAATATGTTTGTGCCTTAAGTAAGGAAGGGATTCTTGCGAAAGGTGTTAGTGAAAAGAGATATCAGTTTTTTTTAGAATATCTTGAAAATCAAAATGCAATATTAGCTGAATATATAAAAGATGGAGCTACAGTTACATTCGGTAATAAATCCTTTGGTCCCAAAGGAGAATTTATAGAAGAAGTGTTGCCTGAATTTGGAAAATCTGCAAATTTATTAAGTAGGAGCGTGGGTGACTTTCAAGCGGCTCAAGGTATAATAGTGCCTGGTTCTAGTAATAATATTATTTCTTTTAAAGCCTTTTATCGTATTAGTATAAGTGGAATAGGTAAAGAGATGTCACATTGGACTGTGTTCTTGATTGAACCTTATAAAGGATTACGTAGAATCTTATCAGGAACAAGTTCTCTCCCTACAGCCACTTATGTACAAACAGCATCATCAGACACTTTTGTTGATTGGGATTGGCAAGGTGAATGTGTAGATATAGTTAGGTCAAATCCAACGTTAACTGTTAATTCAAATATTAGAGGAGTGGAATCAACATTTAATACAAGTAAAGATTGGAATTATAACGTAATTTAACCCTGTTCTGCCTAATTATATTATTGTGAAGTTTAATAAGAATCTATTATGGATGGAGGCGAAGGATCAAAATCCTGAAGGTATTAATTGGATATATTATGCAGAGATCTATGATAACTACTCTGGAATTCTATGGCATGGGACTGAAATCCAATATGGTCATCCGATTAATAATTTTCTTGTTCATGGGGATCGGGAGATTACTATATATTTATCCTATGCAAGGTATGATTCGGTACTTGGAAAGTATGTGGCTGATCGATTTATTGCACAACAAGAATTTTATGTACCTAGAGAATAGTAAAATACGATTTAATATTTAAGGTGATGAAAATAGTATTGCAAAAATGGCTGTGTGTAATGCTGTTAGTGGCGAGTATGTCCGCTTGTGCTTTGCAACAGAGAAAACCGATAATGAAGGAACGACCTGGAGTCGTGAGACAAATGGTGGAGAATCGTGATTTTAAGGTGGATTTTTCAGCCACACCTGGAGGCGGTGGCTGGTCATTTCTTGGTGCGGAAATCCCATTTTATATGCAGATATCTGGTGATATACTTCATTCTTTCATGAGTTATGATATTTGGACACGACCGGGTTTGGAATACGTGTATGCCAGACCTTATAAACATGGCGAACCTTTTCCGTCCAAGTATATTATTTCAGATTACGAGGTTACAATTGGGACTAAAGATTCGATTATCATAAGATTTACTTTCCGGATGTCATTGAATATGAATGGAGATGATATCATTGTTCCCCGTACGTCTTGGTATTCCGAGTTCGAGGATCGTGTTGATTATGAGGTGGAACAAGTTCCCGTGTGTTGTAAAATGGTTGTTGTTCGTAATGGGGATGTAGTTGTTTATTTTGCCAGAGAGAAAGACCGGAAAACATTTGTGGTCTATAGAGGGCATTTTGTTTTTAATCGGACAAAAGAAGCGTCATGATGAAAATGGAGATCGTTGATGTCGTCTGTATTTGTACTATTTATCTGTCTTTTATATGTTTTTGTGATGAAGATATTAGTTTTAATAACGTTTTACACGTGCTGTTTCGTTAGTACGGTGTATGGGGGAGGATTTGCCCAGTTGATTATCGGGAGCGATACCTTGAGGATGTATCCTTGCCCGGTTGAACAGGATAGTGTTCTGGAATGGCAAATACAGAAACGTTTGGTTGAAGACACTTCTTCTGTCGAGTATTGGAAGGATTATGTTAGTTTGTGGCGGTTGGAAGAAGGAATGCTTTTCTTGGAGAAAATTGAAAAAGACAACCAGACTGTGGACATTTCCGGTATTTTCGATGTTTATCGTGAAAACGGACGCATTGTTGCCCGATGGTTTAGTGGCGAGCTTCTTGTGGTGGGGGGTGAAGGTTTTTATCCTTATCGAATTTACACGACCTCAATATTGTGTGGCCCTAAGCCTCCAAGATTTGAAACGGAAATCACATATACATTTCGAGATGGGGAGATGACGGATCGGAAAGAGGTGCGTAACCGTTTGCGGGAGCAAGGAAATCAGATGTGTCACTACACGATGGGAATGTTGTTGAATATTAAGGAAATGACGCAGAATAGAGGGGTGGATTTTGATGTGTATATTTATCCTAAGTCCGACGGGAGGGTGGATCGGGTAAAGGTCATGTGTCGGAAAGAGAAATTGGCACCAGATGATCCTGCTACTCGTGAAGCCTATGCGTGTGCCGAATTGATAGGTGACTGGCGTGTGGTTACCTTGGATGGTGAAATTCAGAGGGTGTTGGTGGATCCTGTGGCAAGGAAATACAGGTTAGAGATGGACACGTATTTGTCGAGAGCTTATCCGGATGTGTTGGAGATGGATGGTATGCTTTATCGAATGGATGCTTTCCCCTTGCATTACGATTCAGAGGTATTTTCTCGTGTACGTCCTTATCTGAAAGGGGCTTTCACGACGGAATGTCCTTGGGGGTATCATGCCCGTTGGAAGATTGCCGAAGAAAAATTGTGGTTGACAGAGGTTCGTAATGCTTATACTGGGGAATTGATACCTCTTTCGGTGGTTGCGCCCGGTAATGAAGGAGAGGCGGTGGAGGCATCATGGTATACTGGGGTTTTCAAGATGGGGATGGGCGGCTCGTTGGATTCTTTGTGGTATGACATTGAAGGGCGTGAAATGGTGAGTGGTGATCCTGTCAGAAAATATATTGATCGTGAAGAAATCGTGTGCGAGGTGGAGCAAGGTTACGTAGTCCGTCAGGAGATTCGAAATAATTTCACACGCCGGGGAGATACGGTGGCTTATCGTCGTTTTGTGGAAACACTACGTGCGCACGATTGGGATCGTTATCCGGAGTTGAAAGATCGCAATTTGTATTGTTCTTTTACGGTTTACCCGCGTATGGATGGTCGTGCAGATCGGATTGGGTGTATCCGGCTTGTTACGACTTGTGACTTGGATCGAAAACGCGGTGACGAACGGGAAGACGTGAAAACAGCTCGTCCGTGGATGGAGTTCATTCGTCATGCAGCGGAATCCATCCCTTTTTGGGATGTGCGTTACTTTAGGGGAAAGGTGGAATCACAAGAGGTTTGTCTTGATATAAGGAAAACAAAATTTGACTTTAATCGAGAAAGAATGTATGTTTATCGGGAGGATCGGGGATATGAGACGGAAAAGTTTATTGTAGTCGAACAGGATGATAGGAACGTTCGGATTTTTCCTAAAAATTATTATTCGATAAGGGATTCGTTGAACAAGAGTATGTTTGGGTGGGTGGATTTGTTGGCTGTTCCCTTTGATGAAGGTGAAGAGACGATTCGGGAGAATCATCCGTGGAACCGGTGGGAAAAGGAGATGGAGAAGCGGGTTTTCGGAGGTGGTGTGAATCGTATCGCAAAAGCGGTAGCGGATTCTTTATCAACTGACATAATGATAGATGTCAATATCTATTTTGATCGAGAGGGACGACTGATCGTGTCTTCGATGGAAATGTCCAGGCCTTTGTTTGAAGTCTTGCCGCATGCCTTGTGGGAACGGATGTTTTACGAGAGCATGGGTGGGGATTATGGCCGGAAGATTCTTGAAAAGGTGATGAACTCCATCTCCCTGCAGGGTTTGAATGATGAATATCTTGAATCGTTGAGAAAAATAGAAAAGAAAGCGTTGGAGTACAGAGAGAATATAGCATCCGGGGATACGGTGGCTCAGCGTGAGTTGCAGGATGCTTTTATGTTTGTAAGGAAAAGTCGACCGAAAGCAAATTATGGTCGGGTGTGTATTTCTAAGTGTTATTATGGGAAAGAGTAATACGATGATGATTGATGTGCGAGGTAACGTATTTGACAGAGGATAAAATAAATTTTAAATCATATATTATGAGAACAATATTACGACAAATTATCTTGGGGATATTCTTGTCGGTGGCGGTAAGTAGTGTTGTTTCTGCCCAACAATTGAATATGGGGGATATACTCCCTCAAGATACAAATGTGAGGGTTGGAAAACTTGATAATGGGATGGGGTATTATTTGAGGCATAATGCCAAGTCGACGGGATTGGCGGATTTCTACATCGTGTATGATGTGGGATCAGTTCAAGAAGAGGATTCACAAAATGGATTAGCGCATTTCTTGGAACACATGATGTTTAACGGGACAAAGCATTTTCCGGATGATAGTATGATCCTCTGGTTGGAGAGTATCGGGATGCAGTTCGGGACGAACTTGAATGCTGCCACGGGGATGGAAATGACGTATTACCAGTTGACGCAAGTTCCGCTTAAGCGGGAAAGTATCGTGGACTCGATGTTGTTGATCTTACACGACTGGTCTGGGTATTTGGCTTTGGAAGATAAGAAGATTGACAAGGAACGGGGGGTGATTATAGAGGAGTTACGGCAACGGAATAATGCCCAATTCCGGGTGGGTAATAAGGCGGCTATTCCCGTTTTTGGAGATACTCGTTATGCACACCGGAATATGCTCGGTACGGAAGAGTTCCTGCGTACGTTTGATTCTCAGATGCTTCGAGATTTTTACAAGTGCTGGTATCGTCCGGATTTACAGGCCGTGGTAATTGTCGGTGATTTCGACGTGAACGAGATGGAGGCGAAGTTGAAGAAAGTAATGGCGGATATTCCTGTCGCTCAGAATCCGAAGGCAAAGGAGGTGATTCGGATTCCGGATAACGTGACTCCTGTTGTGACGGTGATCACAGATCCGGAACAACAGACGTGTAATGCAAATTTTTATATTAGGCGAGCGGCTGTTCCAAAGGAATTGAATAACCGGGTCGGGGCGACTTACATGAACATGATGATCAATATTGCCGCAGCCATGATGAACACTCGTTTTGGGGAGCTGGCGCAACAGGAGGGATGTCCGTTCGCATCTGCCCATTTGCAGAATGTTCCGCTGACGAATACTTGTGACGCGTTGGAATTGCAGGTTGTGGCTCGCGGAGATGCTATTGCGGAGGCTTTCACCTCAGCGTATGGAGAGTTGGAGCGAGTGCGACGTTTCGGGTTCACGGAGGAGGAATTGGAGCAGGTTCGCACGGGAATCTTGAGAGGTGGAAAGTATGCGTACGAGACTGCTGGGGATCGGGAGAACGGGATGCTAGTGTGGGAATGTATCAATCATTACGTGAAGAATACACCCTTGATGTCTCCGCAACACAAGTGGGCGGTTACGCAATTGATGTTGATGAAACAGGTGACATTGCAGGAGGTTAACGAGTTGGTACGACAACTAATCTCGCTTGCGAATAACGTGTTGGTTATTTCCGCCCCGGAAAAGGCGAAGAGGGTTTTACCCGAAACGGAGATTCTGGAAAATTTCTTCTCATGGGTTCGGACGGTTGAGATGGAACCTTACCAGACCGAAAAAATTGATCGGCCCCTCTTGTCTGAAGAGATTATTTCTGGTCGTATTATAAAAACCAAGAAAGGGAAATATGGTTCGACCGTGTGGATGTTGGAGAATGGTATCCGGGTTGTAGTGTTACCAACCACGGATAGTCCGTACCAGATCGTTATGAACGGTCAGGCGAGTGGGGGGCTTTCCATGATTCCCACTGAGGATTATTATTCGGTTTCGATGCTCGCACAGGTGGTGAGTGCTTCGGGAGTAGGGGATTTCACTGCAGAGCAGTTACGAAAGGTGTTGGGTAGTAAGGTTGTTAACATACAACCTACGATTAATCGTTTTTCGACAGATATAAACGGAAGTGCCGCGAAAGGAGACGTGGAGACCATGTTACAATTGACGTATCTGTATTTTACACGTCCTAATTTTGATCGGGGGCGTTTGGATATGATAATCGAGGCGAACCGGATAAATTTGGAAAATTCAGTAAACTCTCCGGATTTTGTCATGACACAAATGGTGAATAAGATCACGTATGGTGACCAACAGCGAACACGAATTCCTGATGAACAGATCTTGGCAGGTATTGATTGTGGTAAAATTAGCTCTTGGTATCGTAATTTGTTTACTGATGCGGCAGGTAATTATACTTTTTATTTTGTCGGGGATATTGACATGGAAACTTTCAAGCCTCTGGTGGAAAAATATATTGGAGGACTTCCTGCCGGGAAGCAACAATTGGGATGGAAGGATGACGGGGTGAGGGTGTTGCCCGGAGTGAAAGAGGAAAGGCAAGAAATATGTATGGAAACTGCCAGAAGTATGGTTAGTATTGGTTACTCGGGCGGGATGGACTACACGCAACAGAATATGATGACGATGGGAATGCTTTCCGCTTGTCTTCAATCACGCTATAATCAAATTATTCGAGAGGAAAAAGGTGGAAGTTACGGGGTTTCCGTGAATGGAACTCTCTCCAGACAACCGATCGGTACGTATGATCTGAAGGTAACTTTCCAGACGAACCCGGACATGGTGGAAGAGCTGGTTCGGGTGGTAAAAGACGAGCTTTTTCAGATTGCCGACAAAGGGCCTGATCCTGAAGATTTAAACAAGCATCTGGAATATTGGCGAAAGATGGAAACTCAAAATGCAAGGAATGTTCAGACTCGTTTGATTTTATTACAGACGTATTACACGTGGGGTGAGGATTGGGATGTTGATTACAATAAATTGTTGAATTCGATCACAGTGGAAAAAGTGCAGGAGCTTGCCCGGAAAATCATGGCTGATGGGAATTTGAAGGAGGTGGTGGTAAATCCGACGACGATGGTTACTCGATGAATGGGCTATGGGTGCGCTAGACCATGAACATAGTTCTAACATAATATCTACATACCATGAACGCAGACCAGTGTTCATGGCATGTTAGGGGAGGCATGATGTCGGGTAGTTGGTGTTGAGGGATGGTAGCCTAATGTGGGGTATTGTGGCTCCCTGTTGTTTATTAGAAATAGATTTCTAACCTTTGTAGAATATATTTTTCTAACTGCTGATTTGCGTGAAACATTAATTATTCGAAATTATGAAAACGATCTATTTATTTATCTGCATCGTGGGACTCTTGATGAGTTCTTGTGCGACTTCGAAAAAGAGTGTCCGGAAGGGGGAAGCAAACGTCCGGCACGAGCTTTTGGATGCGAGAACTTTTAAGATTACGAAATTCGCTCGTGACAAGACCTATGGCTACTCGGAGGACAATCCAGTCAAAGTGGGAGGTGGAATGGAGGGACCTCTGAACGAACAACGCTTTTTGAACGCGTTGGCGGGGCCTAACGGGGAGAAGGTCACGTATAAACGGCAGGGTAGTTGCTGCCCGTTCAAGACACCAAACGCTCTCTTCGGAGATAGTGGTGTACTGGATATGTACGAGGTAATTATCGAGGGTTCGTCGGAAAAGATTATTCTTTACCTGAATATGTATGACTCGGAAACCTTGCAAGTGCCGGTAGGGTTCACTTTGCGGAAATAGAGACTTCAAAAGGCAAACACGATTAAGTGGGAGAGAGATACAAGATTTTGTTTCCAAGAAAAAAACGGGTATGAATGTACTGGGTATTATATTTTTTTGTACATTTGTCCCCGTTTTACGTCAAGAGTAGTGGACAGATTGAAAGAATATAAGATAGCCCACAGAGGGTTAGGGGAAGGCGTTCACACTTTCGAGTTTGTCATGGATGACGGTTTTTTTGATTGTTTTGACGCGACAAAAGGTACGAAAGGGAAAGTAAACGCGAGAGTAAATATCGTGAAGTCATCCTTGCTAATGGAGGTTCGGATGACGATCGAAGGGACAGTTGAAGCAATTTGCGATCGCTGTCTGGAGGAAATGGAGTTACCGATTAGCGGGGAATTGAACTTGTACGCGAAGTACGGGGAGAGGGAGGAAGGAAATGATGATGATTTTATTATCTTGGCTCAAGATGATGATTATCTGGATTTAAGTGAACCGCTATATGAGGTGTATATGCTGAATTACCCGCTTCGCGTGGTTCACCCGGAGGGAAAGTGTAACGAGGAGATGGAGCATGTACTGGAAGAGTTGACAATGGAAGAAGAGAATGATAAGATTGATCCCCGCTGGGATGAATTGAGGAAATTAATTAATAATAACTAAATAAAACTAGAGAGAAATGGCACATCCTAAACACCGAATCTCTAAACAGAGAAGGAATAAAAGAAGAACTCACGATAAGGCAACAGTTCCTGCAATAGCAAAGTGTTCAAATTGTGGTGCTGCGGTACAGTATCATACTGTATGTCCGGAATGCGGGTATTACAGGGGTAAATTGGCTATTGAGAAAGCTGTTGTTGCATAATATTGATGCAATGATAAAGATTGCCTTAGATAATGCAGCCCCCTGTACTAGGGGGCTATGATTGTATATGGGTATCTGATTCTATTATTCAATTTGAAAATTTTTATTTTATGGAAAGGCCAAGAGCGGTAATCACAGGGGTAGGAGCGTATTATCCCGACTATATTCTAACGAACGAGGAGTTGAGCCGGATGGTTGATACCACTGACGAATGGATCATGACTCGGATCGGTATAAAAGAGAGACGTATTTTACGGGATGCCGATAAAGGCAGTGCTTACCTCGGGGCCAGAGCGGTGGAGGATTTGTTTCGTAAAACAGGTTTGAAACCGGAAGAAGTTGATTTATTGATTTGCTGTACGGTTACGGCCGACATGCACTTCCCCGCTAACGGAAACGTGATTTCCGATATGGTGGGAATAAAGAATGCTTTTAGTTTTGATCTTAATGCCGGATGTTCCGGTTTCTTATATGGCTTGATCACGGCAACACAGTACGTGGAGAGCGGACGCTATAAAAAAGTGATTGTCGTGGGTGCTGAAAAGATGTCTGCGATCACGGATTACACGGATCGGGCAACTTGTCCTATTTTCGGAGATGCGGCAGCAGCCGTGTTGTTGGAGCCGACCACGGAAGATTTGGGGGTAATTGACCATATATTGCGTTCGGATGGAATGGGACGTGTTCACTTGCACATGAAGGCGGGTGGTTCCTTGAAACCGCCCACCATTGACACGGTTCTAGCCCGGGAACATTATATTTACCAAGAGGGACAACCCGTGTTTAAACATGCCGTGTCGAATATGGCCGACGTGTCGGTGGAAGTGATGGAACGCAATAATTTGTCCTCGGAGGACGTGGCTTGGCTGGTACCTCATCAGGCAAACCTGCGTATTATCAAGGCAACCGGGGAACGGATGGGGTTACCCAAAGAGAAGGTCATGGTTAATATCCAAAAATACGGTAACACGACTTCGGCAACAATTCCGTTGTGTCTGTACGAGTGGGAAGATCAGTTGAAGAAGGGGGATAACTTGATCCTTGCGGCTTTTGGTGCCGGGTTCACGTGGGGTGCGATTTATTTGAAGTGGGGATATACGAAAGCTAAAAGCTAAAAGTTAAAAGCTAAAAACTAAAAGTTAAGAGTTATAAGTTTTGCGAGATCCATAGAGTCTAGATTTAAGGCTTTGTGGATCTTGTTATTTTTTTGAATGTTCGGGTGTTTAGGATTTTTGAGTTTTATGGGATAATAAATTATTTCCAATTTTAAATTACTTGTTGTATATTTGGTCGATTATTATGGATGCTAAATGAGAAAAAGTGCAAGTCAAGACTGTACCGAAATGAGTCAGACAATTGTCTTGAATGATTCCGAGATAGAGGGAGATATTATCCTGCCCGGGAACTTGTGTTTATTTGGCAAAATTTCAGGTAATGTTACTGCAAAAGGTAAGGTGGAGGTGAAGTCGGGTGCGGTGGTGACGGGAAATATCTTTTGTCGGGAATTAGAGATAGGCGGGGTGGTAGAAGGGAACGTGGAGGCCTGTTTTTTGATTATTGAAGAAAATGCCGTTTTGAAAGGAGATGTGCAGGCTGGCAAACTGCTGGTGAGAGCTGTGAAGTATGATATAAAGCGGTTACGGTTGGTAAGAAAATAAAGTAAACGATAAATCATGGGAAAAGAAGTACAACAGCAAATAGCGTTAAATTTACTCAGTGAAGGAACCCAGATCACCGGGGATCTTCACGCTTCAAATGACATTCGTATTGACGGGGAACTTAAAGGAAAGATTTTCACGAAAGGACGTCTGGTTATCGGGCAGATGGCCAAGGTGGAGGGTGAGGTTAATTCTCCGAATGTTGATATTTTAGGAACCATGGAAGGGAATATTGTGTCGACGGGAACTGTTTCCTTGAGAGCAAAGTCGGTATTCGCAGGAACGATCAAGGCGGCTTATATCGCGATCGAATCCGGTGCGGTTTTTAATGGCGAGTGCCATATCCAACGAGAAGTTCAACAAAAATAATTGAAAACGTGGTGTGTCGTGTATTGGTAGTGATCTCATTGCTACTGAGTCTGGTTTCTTGTGAAAAGGAACAGGATAAGGTAGAAGATGGTGTTTCTTTGGAACTGGCCAAAGAACGTAAAGCGAATATAGGCGGCGTGACCTATAAATTGTATTTTTCTATTCCGGCGGAGAAGAGTGAGGCTATTATGGCCGAATCAACGATCTTTTTTGAATTGTTTGATCTGGTTCCGGTCATTTTGGACTTTAAAGAGGCAAAAGAGAATATTCTTGCTGTCACGTCTTCGGATGGGAGAAAAATCCCGTACACGTTTAAAAATGAACATATTATTATTCAACCGGAACACTTGAAAAAGGGACGGAACGAGCTGGTCATCCAATTTAAAGCGGGAGAGTCTTCTTTGAATCGAAGTGATGATATGCTATACACGTTGCTGGTTCCGGATCGATGCCGCACGTTGATGCCTTGTTTTGATCAGCCGGATATAAAGGCGAGGTTTAAATTGACATTGAAAATCCCTTCCCGGTGGAGGGCGGTGGCTAACGGGGAGCCGATTCGTACGGAGTATTTTAGTGACTATAAGTTGTACGAATTCGAGGAAACAAAACCGTTGAGTACTTATCTGTTTGCTTTTACCGTGGGGAGGTTCTCGTACGTGGAACGTTACGTGGGAGGACGATGGATCGGTATTTATCACCGGGAGACGGACACTTCGAAGATTAATGCCAGTATTCCGGTCATAGCCAGAGAGGTAAGTCATGCTTTGGATTGGATGGAAAACTACACGGGGATACGTTACCCGTTTGATGTATATAATGTCGTGGCGATTCCTGATTTTCAGTATGGCGGGATGGAGCATCCGGGCGCCGTGTATTACCGGGCGTCAACGATGTTTTTGGACCGGAATGCGGATTTATCGGCATGGATGAAACGCAGTGATGTTATTGCTCACGAGACGGCTCACATGTGGTTTGGTGATTACGTCACGATGAGGTGGTTTAATGACGTGTGGTTGAAAGAGGTGTTTGCCGGTTTCATGTCGGATAAGATTATGACCCAGTTATACCCGGACGTGAATCATCGATTGAATTTCTTCTTGAATCATTACGAGCCGGCATTACGGACGGACCGGACGAAGGGGACGCACCCGATTTTGCAGGAGCTGGATAATTTGAAGGACGCGGGAACTTTGTACGGGGATATTATTTATCACAAGGCCCCGATCGTGATGCGCATGTTGGAACGGGAGATTTCCGAACGACGGTTGCAGGTCGGGTTACAAAGGTATCTTCGCAGGTGGTCCTATTCTAACGCGGATTGGGACGAGTTGATCAAGTTGCTGGAAAGTACAACGGGACAGGATTTGCAGGCTTGGAACGAGATATGGATCAAAGAGAGCGGGGCTCCCGTGATCGAGTTCCAGAAGAACGGGATCGTGATGACGGATGAGAGCGGGAAGAATCGGGTTTGGCCTCAGGCTGTATCTGTTTTTTGGGATTACATGGGGTTGAAGAGAACATTGATCCCGTTACGTGATTCACTGACTCCTTTCAGGTATGGAGCGGCTGTCGTGTTACCGGATGGGGACGTCATGGGATACGGTTGTTTCTTGCCCACGGATTTTTCTATTCGTTTTCTTGACGATGAACTGGGAAATCTGAATGACCCGCTTTACAGGGCAGTTGCTTGGCAAGCTCTCTACGAAGGGGTTTTGCATAAAAAAGTGAAAGGGGAGTTTTTCCTGAAGTTATGTATCAAACATTTACCGCAAGAGAAGAACAATTTGGTTGTGAACCGGACGTTAAGTTTCTTGAGGATTATTTATTCAACTTATTTGGATGAGGGAAGTCGGCAGTTAATACAGGACGATTTAGAACGTTTTTGTATTAATATGGTGAATAATAAGGCCGAGGGGAAAAATAAAAAATCGTATTTTAACACGTTATTGTCGATTTGTTCTTCACCGAAGAGTTGTTCCTATTTGTCAAGCGTGTTAAAGGGGGAACAGGATTTACCGGAAGACGTGACAATCAATGAACAAGATAAAATTAGTATCGCATTTAATTTGGTGTTGCGGGATACGAGTGTTTATGAAGATACGAAGGCATATATCATGAGAACGGTTAAGAATAAGGACTTGCTGGATCGTTTTGAATATGTATACCCCTCTTTATCTGGTGATAAACAAGTGCGTGATAGCGTGTTTAACGCCTTACTTGTAAGAGAGAACCGGGTGAATGAAGTGTGGGTGGAAGAATGTTTGCGGTGGTTGAATCACCCGCGGAGGAGAATGGAGGCGGAGGGGTATGTGCCGAAAATGCTTGGGGCGTTGCAGGAGATTCAAGAAACGGGGGATATTTTCTTCCCCGGTTCTTGGTTAAGTGCCGGATTGTCCGGCCACACGAGCAAGAACGTGTACACGATGGTAAATTCTTTCTTGGAGAAACATGCGAATTATCCGCAGAATTTGAAATTGAAGATATTATCTAATTCAGATCATTTACGGCGTTTACATTCAGAAGAAGAGAATAGAGATAGATTGAAATGATATGGCGATAGAAGAGAATTCATTGATATTGATTCCGGCCCGTTATGCTTCCACCCGTTTTCCGGGGAAACCGCTGGTGGATATTGCCGGAAAACCCATGATTCAACACGTGTACGAGAAGGCCGCGGTTGTTTCTGACCACGTGTACGTGGCGACGGATGACAAGCGTATATATGATGCCGTGCTTGCTTTCGGTGGGCGTGCGGTAATGACTTCCGATACCCATCGGAGTGGAACGGACCGGTGTTACGAAGCGTACACGAAAGTAAAAGAGTTATTGCAGCGCAATTTTGACGTGGTGGTGAACGTGCAGGGGGACGAGCCTTTTATTATCCCGGAGCAGATCGAATCTTTGATCGTGCGTTTTGAAGAGCCTGCCGTGCAGATTGCCACGTTGGCCAAGCCTTTCGAGAAAAATGATGAGATTTTTGACCCGAATAAAGTGAAGGTAGTGTTTTCCACCAATCATACTGCTCTTTATTTTAGTCGAAATCCAATTCCTTATTGCAGGGGCGTGGAGCGTGAAGATTGGCTGGCTAAAACCCCGTTTTATAAACACGTGGGGATGTACGCTTATCGTCCGGAAATTCTGAAGGCGGTGACTTCTATCCCGCAGGGTGTTCTGGAACAGGCGGAATCTTTGGAACAATTACGATGGTTGGAGAATGGTTACACGATTGCTGTCAGTATCACGAATCATGAATCAATAGGGATTGATACCCCGGAAGACTTGGAAAAAATAAAAGCTAACAGCTAATAACTAACAGTTTGAAAATAATAAAAGCTAAAAGTTTCTCGACTTTTAGCTTTTAATTTTTAGTTTTTATCTTTTTTAGATTGTCATGATGTCTTTTTCTTTCTTCGCAAAGTATTCATCGGCTTTCTTGCCGTATTCGTCTGTCATTTTTTGAGCAATGACTTCAGCGTCTTTGGACATATCTTCCGGAAGCCCGTCCTTTACCATTTTTTTCACTTGTTCAATGACATCCCGGCGAGCGTTGCGGATACTTACTTTCGCTGTTTCCATTTCGCCTTTACTTTGTTTTACAAGGTCGCGTCTGCGCTCTTCTGTCAGAGGCGGAATATTTATACGAATGATTTCTCCGTTGTTATCCGGGTTCAAGCCGAGATTAGCGTTCATGATCGCTCTTTCAATGGGAGAGATCATACTTTTTTCCCAAGGTTGAACTGCAATTGTTCTCGGGTCCGGGGTTGAAATATTGGCTACTTGTGATAACGGGGTAGGACTACCATAATAGTCAACCAGCACGTCTTGTAAGATTTTCGGGTTGGCTCTTCCCGCTCTGATTTTACTAAGTTCTGTTTCCAGATGATTCAGAGCAGCTTCCATTCTCTCTTTTGCTTCGTCGAGATAAAATTGTACTTCCTCGTTCATATAATTTTTATTTGATTTTAATATCCCATAATGAATCAAACAAAGGTATAAAAAAAACTTTATTTTTACTCTATTCTACGCCACGTTTCCTTGACTTGAACGTTTTTCTGGGTCCCGTCGGCGAGTTTTAGCTTTACTTCGCCCGTGAGGACAAGAATCCGGTTGTTTGCATCATATTGGTAATGAGCGGAGGATTCCACGATGTCTTTTATTTTCACGGAAGGGGCGTGTTCCGATAGAAATTGTCCGTGGGCAATTTTGTAGGTTCCGTTGACCCCGTTAGAACAACTGAACGTGAAGTCGTCGAAATATTCTTTTTGTAAGAGTTGTTTGGTTTCAACTCCATTTTCCCTTATTTTTTCCCATTTACCGACAAACGGGTTGGCAATAATAGCCCGAATGAGTTTTCCGGGATTGAAAATACAGTCTTCAACGTATCTTTTGAACTTCTTCTCTCCCAAATAATCCCGAATTTTGATTTCTCGTAGGGTCGTGTTTGCCCTGAAACGAGGGGTAATCCGCACATATTCCGAAGTGAAATCTTCCGTTGGCAGGCTATCTATGAGCCGGATTTGTTCGTCCCATTCTTCTTTATAGAATTGCAGTATTTTGTTTTTGTCGGTGACAGGAAGGGACATGGTGGGCATGACGATGCTTAACATGATTTCCGAGGACTGTTGCTGTTCCCGAGCGGAAGTGATGATTCCTTTATAAACGGCCTTGTCTGACCCGTAACGTTTTTTCAGGTAGAGGCGATACATATCGAAAGAGGCTTGAGGAACCGAGTCAAGGCCGTTCTTTAATTTTTCTTCTTCGGCATTCAATACTTTCAAATATCTGTCGAAAGTTCTTCTTTCGACGCTGGGAGAGGTGCTTTTTAGGGCAAAATAGACGGGAACTGTGTATGAAACACGCACGGGAGAACCGTTTTGTTTTCCCGGTTCCCATTTGGGCATGGAGGCGATAACTGCTTTTGCCTCGTTGTCCAGTTCGGGAGAAACACCCCGAATAATTTTGACATTGCTGACGGCTCCATCTTTTTCAATGACGAATCTGACATACACTTTTCCTTCGAGTTTTTTCTCCTTGGCGGTTTCCGGATAGCGTATGTTGTTGTATATCCATGTATTTAGATTGCCAGGGAATACGGGCATCTCTTGGACGAGGAAATGGACTTGGTTGTCTTCCGTGGAATCTTGTGTAGCCTGTTTATCTTGAATTTGGCTAGTTGCTGCGTGTGTACTAAAAACAAAAAGAACGCTCACCAATCCGATTTGTAATTTGGCGAGGGATTTTAATTTAGCATAGAATGGTTTTAATGTCATGGTGTGTTTCTTTGTGTGATAAATAGTTCTTTTTATCACAGCTAAATATAGAGGGAATTTTTTGTTTTTGCAATGAAAATAAAGATTTAATGAAAGTTTAACGTGCATCGTTAAGAATGGTCTTTAAATTTTTAATTTTCAATTAAGTGAGTTACTTTTGTCTGCTTAAAGAAACGATATGAAAAGGAAAGATTTTGAAGTGATGGCTCCGGTTGGTTCTTATGAATCTTTGGAGGCGGCTTTGCAGGCAGGAGCGAATTCTGTTTATTTTGGAGTGGAAGGATTGAATATGCGTTCCCGTTCATCGGCTAATTTCACGCTGGATGATCTGAGGAATATCGTGGAACGTTGTAACGCCCGGGAAGTGAAGACTTATCTCACGGTGAATACGATTATATATAATAACGAGCTGGAGAAGATGCACCAAGTGATCGAGTGCGCCAAGGATGCTGGGGTGTCGGCGATTATAGCCTCGGATATTGCAGCGATTTTGTATGCCCGTTCGATAGGGGTAGAAGTGCATATCAGCACGCAATGTAATATTACCAATTACGAGGCGGTGAAGTTCTATGCCCAATTTGCGGATGTCGTGGTGCTGGCGCGTGAACTGGATATGGATCAGGTGATGACGATTCATCGACAAATTGTTGAAAATGATTTGCGTGGTCCCAAGGGTGAATTGATCCAGATCGAGATGTTCTCTCACGGGGCATTGTGCATGGCGGTTTCGGGTAAATGTTATTTAAGTCTCCATGAGATGAATGCTTCGGCAAACCGGGGGGCTTGTTACCAGATATGTCGGCGTTCTTATACGGTGAAAGATACCGAGAGTGATATAGAATTGGAGGTTGATGGGAAATATATCATGTCTCCTAAAGATTTGTGTACGATCGGTTTTATTAATAAAATGATCGATGCCGGGGTGCGGGTTTTCAAGATTGAGGGACGTGCCCGTCCGGCAGAATATGTGAAGACGGTTTGCGAGTGTTATGACGAGGCGTTGAATGCTTATCTTGACGGGAGCTACGGGGCGGAGAAGATTGCGAATTGGAAAGAGCGATTGGCTACCGTGTTTAACCGGGGATTTTGGGATGGTTATTATCTGGGCCAACGTTTGGGCGAGTGGAGTGAAGTGTATGGGTCTAAAGCCACGAAAAAGAAGATTTGTATCGGTAAAGTGACAAACTATTTCGGTAAATTGCAGGTAGGAGAATTTAAACTGGAATCCTATGATTTGAAAGTGGGAGAAGAAGTGATGATCGTCGGACCGAACACGGGAGTGGTGCAAATGATTGTCCCGGAGTTAAGGTTGGAGCTGGAACCTGTTGAGCAAGTGGGTAAAGGGGCTATTTTCTCCATGCCGTGCGAAACGAAATTGCGGAGGTCTGATAAATTGTATAAGTTGGTGGATACAACGGAGGAGTTGATGCAATAAAAAAATGCCGATTGTTAAATCGGCATTTCTTTTATTATTTTCTACTGAATTTAGGAAATCTAGGAGGTTTAATATCAAATAGATTATAGCTGATAACCACGGTACCTCTCATGTGTAACATACTATAATCAAAATATTGATTATTGCTTTTGAATATATCTTTGAATCCCCAAGAGAAACGAAGTCCAAGTTCGAAACGGGTTGAAAGTTTTCTTTCATATCCCATTAAGATTCCCAGATCCCAAGAGTCCAAAGAAGAATCAAAATCCATATCGTCCATATCATCTGGCATGATTGAATCAACTTTGTCTGGACCTCCGGTTCCGATGTACCCTTTCTCCGGATCGATTACAAATGAACTCTTCATTACCCAAGCGAAATAGGGACCTAATAGAAGTCGGTCTTTCCCGTTACGTAGAGTATATTTCGTGTACACGGGGATCTCAAGCATGGTAAAATCCATGTGCATTTCTGCCGATCCTGAGAAGTATTGAACAAGTTCTTTGTCTTGATAGCGTTGATTTTCGACCCTCGCATCAGCATTCATGGTGATCGTTTTATACGTGAGTTCCGTACCTAGAGACCAGCGGGAAGTGATGGGAAAAGATAGTTTAGCACCTAACGATAAATTCAATTTGGGATAAGGGTTGAATGTTTCGGGTATATGTTTGAACGGGAACGGTACGGCTCCACCAATATCCGTACCCAACTGAACTCCTAATGCAAATCGATAATCGACAGAATCTGTTTTCCGTACCTTCTCTTGTCCTTGTACGGAGGATGCTCCACAGATTAAAAATATGAGTGTATATATGATGTAATATTTCATGTTGCAATGATTTAATAAATCAGTTTGACGTCATCTACTTCCATAGTACTACCCGGAGCTCCTAAGAATATATCCCCGCTTTTGCTGGAACTGAACACGATAACAATGTGTGTAGGAATATCGGTTTGGTTCGTGTATACAACCGGGATATTGTAATGAGCCCAGTTCCGGTATTTCGTTTCTTTTCCATCAAAAAGGATTTCTCCTCTTCCGAGAACTTCAACACCATCTGCAGGTCTTCCATGGTATTCGAATGCCCCTTCTCCTGTCCAACGAATAATTTCGACAAAAGCTTGTCCGACATCCACGCCTTCGCGATCTTCGATAGAGTATTTTGAACCACTTTTAACCGCTTGTTTTAATTGTGGACCAGGTTCATATTTGGCATCAAATTCGATGGATTTAATTCTTACTGTGTGAGGGATTCCAAAATGAGTCATGGATCGAGGATCATTAAGTGCCCCAACATCAAATTTGAAACATCCGGTGTACATACTTCCTGCTGCAATTAACTTACCGAAAATGAGCGCATTTTGTTCGTTTGTCGTCATCTTGGCGGCATAGCCTCCATTGTGTTCAACAGGGCGAGTTCCTTGCACGAAGTAATTGTTTGCAGTTGCCCAACCTTTTCCGTATCCCGGTACGGGGTCAATAGTTTCTTCATTTAAATTAATATCGTTTCCGAATTTCCCCCATGATTCAAAGTCCGAATTTGGGATTTGTAAAAGGGCTCCGAATTGAATCTTCCATGTCCGACGAGTTTGTCTGTCAGCGGAAACAACCGTGATTTCTTTTATGTCCTCAAAACTTTGAAACGTTAATTCTTCTCCTTCCGTGTAACCTTCAAAAGTAGCATCCTCTGATAACCGGATTGTAGGTTTTATTGTAACCGGGAAACCGGGATCTAACACGGAGATATTGACTATTTTGCTCCAGGGATTGATTGTAATTGTCATTTTTTCAGAATCCTCGAATTTGAATTGTAGAATATCTGCTCCGGTATCCATTGCTTCCAAACTGATAGAATATGGATGGACGAATCCACTTTCTGCTATAAGGAAAAAGTTGATAGTAGATTCTCCTCCATTAAATACAATATCTTGGCCTTTCACGTAATTACCAAGAACTTTATGGGTTGTTGAACTTGTTTCTAAAACAGTTTGGAGTGTTAAAGGAAATAAATTATCTTCCGGAACGACTGGTATAATAATAGACTTGTCATTGCGATAGATTTCTCCTAGTTCGGCTGTCGTTGGGGTGTATGATGTGATTTCAAAACGCTCAATACTCGCATCATCACTCAAGTCTTTTACTTTCTCGCACGAGCTTAGTAATCCCACGGCAAATAAAAGAATCCAATAATATTTTCTCATAAAAATTTATTTTTCGTAATACCTAGCAATTTTCATGCCATCTACATAGATACGGAAATAACGACAAACGGGTTATCCGGCTGTCGTTATTTTATTGGTAGTTAATCTTTTTTCTTGTAATAACGAATAATATAAAATACAATACATCCTAATAACGCAAGTAGTAATATGCCGGAACTTATCGCTGATATTTTAGCTCCCATGAAGTAGGATTGTGGTTTATACTCGAACGTGATCACGTGTTCTCCGGCAGGAACGATCATAGCTCGTAAAATATAGTCAGCCCGGAATAATTCACTCGGTTGGCCATCCACGTAAACATTCCAGCCTTTCGGGTAATATACTTCACTGAAAACGGCGAGTTGTTCATCGGTGGCGGAAGTTTTATACTCCAATTTATTCGGAGCGTAAGATGTCAGTTGAATGGTGGCATTTCCGTCGAAATTGAATCCCTTGTCTTGGATAATAGATTGGAATTCTTTGTTGATAACGGCAGATTCTTTCGGGTCGATTTGTTTCAACGTGATAATTTCATCATCCGGAGTGTCAACTAACTCGTAATCTTTAACAAACCATGCATTCCCGTACGCGAAACGATTATTGATAGGTGCCGAGTTCGGATCAATGATAATGTATTTCGCATTCAGCATATTTAGTGCTTTTTGCTGGGAAAGGCTTCCCTCGATAGAAGAAAGTGTCGGTGATTGCTTTAATGCGTTCCCGAGATTCTGTATTTCGGGAATGATAAAGTAATCAATCATGTCTTGATAGCGTTGTAATTTTGCGGCACTGTAGCCCCCGATGGTTTTGTGGAAATAACTGGTATGGGAATCGTTAAACACGTCTACGGATAAATCCAACACCCGGTAATTAGGATCTTTATCGGTCAAAATAGCATTATCTGCGGGGCGTAATTTATACTGGCTATTGAATTCTCGTTGTGTAACGAAATGGTCATTGTTCAAATAACGTTTGTCCACGGTCCACATATCTGCAAGAACCAGCAGCCCCATGATTATAGCAACTTGGGTTACTTTTAGCTTTTGAATTACCCATGCCCAGATAACGGCTCCTGCCAATAATATAAAAGCCAATGAACGGAAAGCATCGGTGCGGAGTAAAGATTCTCGTTCTGCGGGTAAGTATTGTTGTAACCATTCGGCTTGTGTGTCGATGGGGGCGGAGAAATTTCCGGCAAGCCCGGGAATCAAGGCGAATAAAGCACAAATTCCGGCTGTAATACCAAGAGATATTTTCAATGCTTTAACAAGAACTTGGCGTTCAAAACAGCCATTAAGAATTTTGTTCAGCGTGTATATGCCTAATAACGGGATGGTCACTTGCAGTACAACCAGCATCATCGAAGGTACTCTGAATTTATTGTACAAAGGAACATAATCATAGAAGAAACTTGATAATGCCATGAAATGACGTCCCCAACCCAAGAACAGGGCTAATAGGGATATACCCACGATCCACCATTTCATGGGGCCTTTTATCAAGATTAATCCTAGTACGAATAAGAAAATAGCGATAGCTCCCATGTACATCGGTCCAGCTGTAAATGCTTGAGGTCCCCAGTATAAAGGCATTTGCTTGATCATTTGATCAGCATTCTGGGCTCCCGCACTCTTTAAGAATTTGTAAGTCTCCGAGTTTTTGCTTAATGCCCCGGCAGAGGCTCCTCCTTTAAAGTTCGGGATCAACAGATTCAGGGATTCATCTATCCCGTAACTCCATGCTGTCGCGTATTCTTTATCCAAACCGCCTTTGGTTTGGTTCTTTTGATTTAAAGTTAATTCCGAACCACCACGCATGGTATATTTACCATATTCCCATGTCGGCCATAAATGGTTCACATTTGTAGCCCCGGCCAGTCCGGCAGCGACAATTAACAATATGGTTGTTTTCAAGAATGACGGTAGAGCCTTTTGTTTTATAGCCGTGTATAATTGAGCTACACCGTAGAATATCGTAATAAATGCCAGATAGAATGTGATTTGCGGGTGATTGGCCATAATCTCGAAAGAGAGCGTGATGCCAAACAGCACGGCTCCCAGCCATCGGTTCTTTCGAAAGGCATAAACAAGTGCCGCGAGAACAGCAGGCATAAGGGCGATAGCGGTCATTTTGGCATTATGTCCTACTTGAATGATTTGGAAATTATAAGAACAGAGTCCGAATGCCAAAGCACCAACAATGGACAACCAAGGATTGACCCCAAATGCCAGCATAAGAAAGTAAAAACTGATAAAGCCTAGGATTAAATCGGCTGCAGGCCGAGGACCAACGAATAGAAATTCGTAAATATTTTCCAGATAGTTTCCCTTGTAATAGGTACTGATCATGGTTGTGGGCATTCCACTGAACATGGAATTTGTCCAAAGCGGTTCTTCTCCGTTATTTGCGGCCCGGTAATCTATCGTTTCTTTGGCGGCACCCACGAAAGAGGAGACATCCGATTGATTGACAACCTTTCCTTGTAACGTGGGATAGAAATATATAAAACCGATCAGGATCAATAATATAATTGCAAATAAATGGGGATAGAATGCTTTCAGTTTTAGCTGTTTCATTTTGAATCTTTTTTAAGGCCATGTTTATTCGTCGACAAAAATAAAAAATATAATATGAAATCTTTACTACTCGATGAATAATTGCTATTTTTGTTTATCAAGAATTGAATTATGAAAGTGTTCATGTTATCAAATCCCGCTGCGATACATACTCAACGTTGGGTAAGTGCGTTGGCTAAGCGGGGAGTGGAGATTATGTTATACAGTTTTTATCCTTGTGAAAAGGTTGACTATTATAGGGGGATTAAGCATGTACAGGTAAAATCGTTCTGGCAATCACGTGATAGTAAAGGGATCAAGGGGTTTATTTTAGTCAAATTGTTTACTTATTACCGGGCGTTGATAAAAGACATCAGAAATTCCATTCAAACATTTCATCCGGATATCGTTCATGCTCACTATTTATCGGATAATGGTTTATTCGGGGCGTTGGCGGGTTTTCATCCTTTCGTCGTTTCGGCATGGGGAACAGATGTATATGACTATCCCCGGCGTTCATGGAGCAGGGTTTGTGTGATTAAATATATACTGAAAAAGGCGGATCGGGTTTTGTCTACAAGTCATGTGATGGCCCGGGAACTTGCAAGATATACGGATAAAAAACAAATTCCTGTTACCCCATTTGGCGTGGATATGAGATTGTTCAAGAGATTTCCAAAAAAGCATCAAGAGACAGATGGATTCGTGTTTGGTATTGTGAAAACTTTGGAATATGGGTATGGGATAGATACGTTGATTGATGCTTTTGCTCTGTTGTGTAAACGGCGACCAGATCTGAACTTGTGTTTGCGGATCGTGGGAGAGGGAAGTGAGAGAGAAAAATTACAGTTACAGGCAATAAATTTGGGGCTGGCAGAAAAAATCGTATTTGAAGGAAAGGTAGTACATGATCATTTGCCGGAAGTCATCAGTTCTTTTGATGTATTCGTGGCGCTTTCCCGGGTTGAAAGTTTTGGGGTTGCTGTAGTGGAGGCAATGGCCGTGGGCTGTCCTGTTGTTGTATCAGATGCTCCGGGATTCACCGAAATCGTGAAATCGGGAGAGTCCGGCCTTATCGTTGAACGTGAGAATCCACAACAAGCATCAGAGGCCATGGAAACCCTAGTAAATGATGAAACATTGCGGGTTACCTTGGCTCAAAATGGAGAAAAGAGGGTTCGGGAATTATATGATTGGGATAAGAATGTGGAAGATATGATAGAAATATATCAAGAAATCGTGGAGGAAAGAAATGTTTAAAGATATAAAGCAAGTCATGAAAGATTCGGTACTTTATGGTATCGGAAATGTGGCCGTTAAGCTTGTCGGTTTTATTCTGATTCCCCTTTATACGGATGCCGAATATTTCTCTACTGCTGATTACGGGTTGATGGGGTTATTGGAGGTGACTTCACAAATTTTGATAGCGGTGATGGGACTTTCTTTATATTCCGGGTTGATTCGCTGGTATTGGGATGCCGAATATCGGGATAAACAAAAGACTATTTTTTTCACGACATTGTTATTTACGATATTGACTTCTTTGTGTATCGGGAGTGTGTTGTGGTTAAATGTTGGTGAGTTATCGGCATTACTGGTACAGCAAGAAGGGTATTCTTTGGGAGGGGAACTTCCATATATTCTTCAATTACTGATATTGACTTCTATGTTGGGGGCAGTTGTTGAAGTTCCACAAAATTTATTGCGTTTACAACGTAAGCCTATCTATTATTCGTTAACGAATATCGTAAGATTGTTTGCAACATTAGTTCTGACGATTTATTTTACAATTTCTTTACATCGGGGAGTATCGGGAGTGTATGAGGCGCAATTAGTCGGTATCGTTATACAATTACTTATGGTATTGCCATTGGTTATTAAGAACAGTTCTTGTCGAGTAGACCGAAAGTGTACAATACAATTGCTGGCATATAGTTATCCGTTAGTTTTTCCCGCCATAGTAGGAAGTTTACTTACTGTTTTTGACCGTTATATAATAAATCATTTTCAAGGATTGGATGATGTCGGTTTCTATAGTTTGGGATATAAAGTAGGGAATACTCTTAAAGTTTTTATCGTGACATCCGTGCAATTGGCTTTAACGCCTTTGTTGATGAAGAAAATGAATGATCCGGATAATAAACGATTTTATTCAAAAGTGTTGACTTATTTTTCTTTTGGTTTGATGTTTTGTGCTTTAGGGTTGAATCTGTTTTCGCGGGAGGGAATCGTTTGGGTGACAACTAATCCGGATTATATAGAGGCGCTTTACGTCATACCTTTCGTGACCTATGCTATTTTTTTCAGTATGATGCGGGAATGTTGCATGATCGGGTTGCAAATTATGAAGAAGACTAAAATTATAAGTTATGTTATAGTTGGTATTACTATATTGAATTTCTTCTTGAATATGCTACTGGTGCCTTCAATGGGAATGTACGGGGCGGCTTTGTCTACAATGATAGTTCATGTAATTTCGTGGTTGGCATGTTATATATTTGCTCAACGGTATTACCCTATTCCCTATGAATTGTCGAAAGTGGGGAAGGTGCTTGTTGTGGGAACAATATTATACCTGATCGGTATATTATTTAATGAAACAGCTATTGGGATAAGTGTATTGGTGAAATTGGTTATTTTGGCCGGGTACCCGTTTTTGTTGTATAAATGGCATTTTTACGATAAGGATGAGTGGAATAACTTGAAAGGTGCTTGGAAGAAATGGTCTGATCTGAGGCGTTTGAAAGAGAATGTGAAAAATGTTAAATACCGAGAGTCATAGGACGATTTTTCATGTTGGGTGAAATTAATTATATTTGTAAGAATCTTAAAATGGACAAATGATGGAAACAGAGCTTTTTAACAGGCAGTATATAATTTCAGAGAAAGAATTGGCTCTAGACGGGTGGAAACAGTTTTTGTTTGATAATTATCATGTTTACGTACATCCGAATCTGGATTATGTACATCAAGATGGGAAACATTTGTCTGTGGCCGTATTGGGGTATCTGTTTGACTATCGGAATACTGGATATACAAATGAAGATATTGTAAAGGGACTATCGGAATCTGTTGACATGGAAGATTTGATGCGGCAACTGGATCAATATTGTGGTCATTTTATTGTACTCTGCAAAGATGCCGCGGGGGTAAAAATTATACCGGATGCTTGTGCGCAGCGAATCCTTTATTATAAGGATTCTTTTGACGTTTTTGCCTCTCAAGTGAAATTAATAGAACATTTTTTCCCCTTGGAAGATGTTGTAGACCCGGAGGCAAAAGTATTTTTTAATTCATCGGTTTATAAATATCGATTATATGCGATCTCCAGCAAGACTTGGAAACAAGGAATATTTCGTTTAATGGCAAATTCCTATCTGGATGTGACTACACGTAAAGTCGTGCGTTTTTTTCCGGCACGGCCTATTCAGAGACAAGCCTTGCAGAATGTTGTGGAACAGGTGATTCCGATGTTTAAAGGATATATCGAGGCGATAGCGAAGCGTTATAAAAAAGTAGTGATCCCCGTGACGGCTGGCTTTGATAGCCGAATGGTTTTTGCCGCTAGTCTTGGTTTGAAAGAGTGTACTTATTTTATTTATAAACATCCTTCTTTTAAAGAAAACCACCCGGATCTGGTTATTCCTAAAAAGTTAACAGAATTAGTTGGGAAATCATTTCAAGTGTTCCGGTATTCGCCAGAGGTCGATCCTATTTTGAAAGAAGTGTATAAGAATAGTGTTGATTATGCCAGAGATCGGACGGCGGCAATGATTCTTTCGGGGAACGGAACTTATTTTAAGGATGCGATAATGTTAAATGGTAATTTAGGAGAGATTGCCCGTAGTTACTACAATTATACAGAGAATGTATCGGGAAGGGAACTTGCGGCGTTGATGGAATGTAGAAACTATCCTTATGCCGTACGGGAATTGCAAGCATGGTATGATACGAATCGTCCTCTTTTTAAAGCAAATCATTTAAATGTGCTAGATATGTTGTTTTGGGAGTTGGATTGGGGGCCTTCGACTGCACAGTCAAAACAGGAATGTTGGATTGCTTCGGAAGTTTGCTCACCTTTTAACTCCCGAATAATGTTGACAACGTTGCTGAGTGCCGATGCAAAGTATCGGGTAAAAGAGTCTTGTCGGGTATTTAGAGAAGTGATTAATCATTTTGCAGGTAAAACAATAGACCTGCCTGTGAACCCGACGGGGAAACATAAAATTATAGCCATGATGAAATGGCTGGGTATTTATTTACCTTACCGGAAATTTCGAATGAATGTGCGTTAATGTGTTTATTTGAATAATTGAATAATATCTTCGGAGCATGAAAATACTGATGGTTTTAGAGAACCAGTTCCCGGATGACGAACGGGTTGAGAAAGAGGCGTTATCTTTGATAAAAGCCGGACATGAAGTCCATTTGTTGTGTGCAACGCTAAAAAAAGAACGTGTCGGGGATGAAAATTATAAAGGAATCAGGTTACATAGAGCCTTGTCGACATCTTTCCTATATAATAAAGCGAAAATTGCCTGTCTGCGCTTGCCCTTCTATTTTATGTTTTGGAAGAAACAGGTCGGGAATTTATTGTGTGCGGAGACTTTTGACGTGATTCATATACATGACCTACCCTTAGCCGAAGTTGGATATTGGGCAAAAAAGAAATTCGGGATAAAATTTGTTTTGGATAGTCATGAGAATTATCCTTATATGTTGGATATGGCTCCCTACACGAAAGGAATAGCCGGGAAGTTGATGTATTCTTTTGATGCTTGGAAACGCTATGAGCGGGAGATGATAGCCAAGGCGGATATTGTTATTACGGTATGTAAAGAGATGTCCGACCGGATGAATGATCTGGTTCCACGGACATATTATCACGTGGACAATACGATTAGTATGGAGTTATTTCCTCGTCCGGAACCACACCCGACGACAGTAGGAAAGATACGTTTACTCTATGTCGGGGGAATCACCTATCACCGGGGATTGCAGAATGTGATCAAGGGATTGGCGTTGATAAAGGATAAGTCTAAGTACAGTCTTGACATATATGGAAAAGGGGCCTATGCCGGAGAGATAAAAGATTTGGTATTAGCACTTGGTTTAGAAGAGATGGTACATTTCCCCGGGTATTTGAAGTTTCCGGCAGAAGCCGTTAAGATGTGCGCCTATTCTTTGGGAGTAATATCGAACCTGCGTTCGGTACAGACCGACTGTTCTTCTCCGAATAAGATATACCAGTACTTTTATTATGGTTTACCCGTGCTGGTGAGCGATATGAATAGTGTTGGGAATATTGTACGAGAGCATCAAGTTGGAGTTGTGTATAAAGATAATTCTCCGGAAGACTGTGCCCGGAAATTAGAGCAGCTGGTAACCTTGGATTTGGAAGATATGGCAACTCGGGCTCACAAATTGTGTTTGGAGCAATATAATTGGGATGTTTCTGTTAAACAGTTAATAGCAGCTTACGAATCTATTCGTTGAAGTTCCCGGATAATGATATGTCCGGCTTGTCCATCCCCGTACAGAGGAGAAGAAAAAACGTCTTTTGTTGTATGTTTAAGTTGCTTGTAGCTGTTTAAAATATCTTCGTATTTCCAACCTGTAATGATATTGGCTCCTTGTTCAACCAGTTCAACCCATTCCGTTTCGGTTCGGAGAGTGATACAGTATTTTTTGAAAAAATAGGCTTCTTTTTGTAAGCCACCACTATCCGTGGCAACAAGAGAACAGTGTTTTAGCAGATAAACCATCTCTAGGTAGCCCACGGGGTCCACTAGTTGGAGGCGGGTTTGTTTAAGATTGAAATTCAACTCTTGTAATTTTTTACGGGTACGAGGATGAATAGGAATAACGACAGGCATTTCTCGTGCAATCTCTTCAAGAGCAGCGATGATAGATTGTAAACGTTCGGGAGAATCCGTGTTTTCAGCCCGGTGCAAAGTAGCTAAAATAAAATGTTCCGGAAGTGAAAAGTCAGGGCATTTGGCTTTATTGGCATAAAAAAGTGCGGCATCTTGCATGACGTCACCACAATTTAATAACGTACAAGGAAATTGTTTAAAGCCTTCTTGGTGTAAGTTTTTAATAGCCTGTTCTGTGGGACAAAACAATACGGAACTTATCCTATCCGTGAGAATTCGGTTGATCTCTTCCGGCATATTCATATTGTATGAACGTAGTCCGGCCTCGATGTGTGCAACCCGAATATGTAATTTACTTGCTGCCAAAGCTCCGGCCAGAGTGGAATTTGTATCCCCGTAGACGATCGCCCAATCCGGTTTTTCCGCTAGCAGGATGGATTCAATCTTTTCGAGCATCTGGCCTGTCATTGCCCCATGAGTCATCCCGTTGATATTCAGGTTGTAGTTGGGTTTGGGTATACACATTTCTTCAAAGAAAATATCAGACATATTCGTGTCAAAATGTTGTCCCGTGTGAACGATAACTTCCTGTACATCCGGGAAATTGCTGATGGCTCGACTGACCACGGCTGCTTTTATGAATTGAGGGCGTGCGCCTATGATAGTAACTATTTTCATGTGGTGAATTATGATTTCTTATTTCCGTAATAATTTTTTGAAAATCCTTTTACTTCCTTTCCGAGCAAGGCATTCCAGCCTCCCCAGAGTAATCCGAAGCCGTAAGCGAAGACTTGGATGAGCAAAGTAATGATGGAGAGGAAGGCAACAATGATGTTCCGGTATCTGAAAAGTGACTGAAAGAAAGCGAACAAGCAAACCAACATTAATCCGTAGTCAACAATATTCCATACAAAATGTACGGGAGGATAGTTTTGTCCTGTGAAAAAGGTGCATAATTCCAAAACGACTAATCCAACGATTAATAGGGCCGGGAGCAGGTGAATCGGTTTTAGCGTGTGTGGATGGCGTCTGGATAAATTGATGCGTGCAACTCCCCAGTTAAAGATTTGGCGGAAGAACTTGGGTATACTTGTACGGCGTTTATGATAGACATAAGCATCTGCGATTAGCCCCACTTTAAAACCGGCATTGTATATTCGCATGGAATAATCCATATCCTGACCATGACGCAGTCCTCCCATACCTCCAATTGTGTCATATACTTTTCTGGATATTCCCATGTTGAAACTTCTGGGATAGAAACGACCCACGTGCTTTTTATTTCCCCTGGTTCCTCCTGTTCCGATAAATGAGGTCATGGAGTAATTAATCGCTTTCAGTAGGGGAGAAAAAGAGGGATGACAGGTGTCTGGGCCTCCGAATGCGTCATAATGATATTCGTTTTGGGCCTTCTCAATTTCAGCCAGCCATTGAGGGGGAAACATACAATCGGAATCTACAAAGATAAAATACTCTCCTTGGGCTTTACTCATGCCGTAATTTCTGGCAGCCCCGGGACCTTGATTTTGTTGGTATATCGCTCGTATTTGAAGTCCGGTGGCAGAGTGGTATTGTTCGATGAATTCCTTGAACCCGTCTTTCGAACCGTCATCCACGAATAATAATTCAAAAAGACACCGATTCCCTTCGAGCTTTTCTGCGCTTTCAAGGAGTTCTTTCACTTCTTCCAGACGGTTATATACGGCAATGATGATAGAGTATTTCATGAATAGGTTTTTTAATAGTAAGCTTCGATGTTATCTTCTACTCGTTTGTGTATGAACTCCTGTTCCCAGATAGCCAGTCCTAGGATGATCCAAATAAAATTGTAGTGCCACCGGAGTTTCGGATGTGCCGGGTAATCCAGAATATAGCGGATATAGTCATAATTGAATATTCCCTGTTTCTCGATATATTCTTTTGTAAGAATCTTCTCGGCTGTATCTTTTAAATCCTTTTTGAATTGTAGATACGGGTTCACCGTGAATCCCCATTTCTTTTTCGTGATAATCTTGGGGGGAAGATATGGTTTCATGGCTTCCCGGAAAAGATTTTTAGTCTGGTTATTTTTGATCTTCATCTCCACGGGGAGAGTAAAGCCGAAGTCTACCAAATCCCGATCAAGGAAAGGAATTCGTTCCTCAACCGAATGGGCCATGGACATCCGGTCATCCGTAAGCAAATAATCGTTTACCATTTTGGATTGAAATTCGGCATATAGCACTTGATCCAACCCGTTCTGGTGGCGTACAGATTCAAAAATCTTGTCAAATTCCTTATGTACCTTGAATTGTTCTATTTCTTGCTGTTTCAAGAACGATTCCGAATAGATATTCCTGTAGAAAGGGTTATCGAAATCCCACGTGTTTCGCAGGATGAGGTAAAAGCGCTCCACGTTCCCGATAGACAGTAACATTTGTACGCCCCGGCGATATTCGTCGTAACGTAATGATTTAGAATTGTTCTGAAGACGGAAGATGAAATCCGATTTCCAGCGTAACATACGTTGTAGCCATTGTGGAGTATGGTGATGCCAGTTTTTGAACGGGTAAATGAATTTATGAATATCATATCCGGCAAATAGTTCGTCTCCGCCTAGCCCTCCGAGAATAACCTTCACGGTTGGGTGGACAAAAGCCGACATATTGAATCCCTGCAATAGATTAATTTTAGGTTCCTCTGCATGCCAGATTACCTTCGGCATTTGTTGCATCGGATTCATCGATAGACTTAACGTGTGGTGATGCGTGTGAAAGTGATCGGCGATTTGTTGGGCATCGGGAAATTCATCCGTGGGCTCATTAAACCCTAGGGTAAACGTGTTGATCTCGGGGACACCCAGTTCATGCATTTTCTGCACGATCGTTGAGGAATCCAGTCCGCCCGATAGATACACGCCTACTGGAACATCACTGACCAATTGGCGTTTCACGGCCTGTTTGATCAATTCGTTCATTTTCTCTTTCGCCTCGTTTTCCGTGATGGATCGATCGATATTCACAGCCAGCTGCCAGTAGCGTTTTACCGTGAACAGGCCGTTTTCAAACACGGCGAAGTGAGCTGGGGGAAGACGTTTGATGCCTTCAAAAAGAGTCTCATTCCCTTGCGTGTAACGCAAGTTCAAGTGTATATGTAAAGCCTTTAAATTTAATTTCCGTTCATATTTCGGGTGTAGGATAATGGATTTCTGTTCGGAACCGAAAACTAATACACCATCTTTAAGGAAATAGTGTAGAGGTTTAGTTCCGAAATGATCCCGTGCGAGAATCAGGCGGTTATTGTTTTGATCCAGTAGGGCAAAAGCAAAAATACCGTTTAACTTGTTGAAGAAGCCGGTTCCGTACTCCTCGTAAAGATGAACCAGAACTTCCGTGTCAGTAGCGGTATAGAACACGTGTCCCTTGGATTTGAGTTCTTCCCGGATTTCTTCGTAGTTGTATATCTCCCCGTTAAAAATGACACAGACACTTTTGTCTTCATTAAAAATAGGTTGATTACCACATGTGGAGACGTCGATAATGGACAAACGCCGGTGTCCGAGAGTGAAATCCCGGTAGGTATATATAGATTGATCATCCGGCCCCCGATGTTCAATCGTGGTCAGCATTTCCGACATGAGTTGAGTGTTATCTGTATCCCGTTCGAATATTCCGGCTATTCCACACATATTACAAGAGTTTGTTTATACAAAAGTATTATTTTTTCCCGTTTTATTATAAACGATTCAGTTTCTTTAATGCCGTGAACTTGTGGCGATACATTTTTAAAATATTGGAAATACGGTCATAATGATGGAATTTCTCGCTAAAAAGGCGTAATTCCTCTTTTCCGGTGATTCGATAGAGAATTAGGAGTTGCTGGCGAACAAGTCTGAGATAACCGATCGTGCAGGGGTCATCTTGTGGATAACCGGAAAGATCGCAGCGATTGAATCGAGGCCAGAACCCCATGTCAAACAGAGGAAGTTGGCGGGTAAGACCTTCTACTCCTTCATTAAACAGCCGAAGAGCGAGCGCATACCCGTTGGGTTCCTTGTTTTCGGGAACTGCACGAATGTAATCGTATAAACCGAAAAGGCAAAAGCCATGGCCATCCAGTACTCGTGTCGGACACTCTGCCACGTATTCTTCGTAAAAGGTTTCCCCCTTTTCCCGGTCTACGGAAACCCCTCCGGCTGTTATATCCTTCGTGAAAGGAATTAATGCTTGAGTTGCAACCTTCAAGTAGGCATCATCCTTTGTAAGTTGCCAGGCTCTCAATAGCATGGATATTCCCCTGCTTTGTGCGAAGGCGGATTTCCAAGGTTGATAAACATGGTATTCGGGTTTAGGCACGTCGGTTAGCCAATAACAACCGAGTTCTGAATGATCTGTCCGATTGTTCATAAACCAGTCTGCAATGCGAAGAAAATGGGCCTTTTTCTCTTCGGAATGTGTCTTTAACCATGAGTGGAATATAGCTAACCCGTACTGCCCGATGGAAATAGGATAGTAGTGCAGTTTTGTATCTTCCACGTCAATATAAGTCGTGTTCAAGGGGACTCCATTTTTGTCGAAAGAGTGAATCAGACGGTTGAGCTTAGCTATGTCCTCGTCAAATTTGATGTAATAATAGCCTAGCGTTTCAGATTGATTCTCCATGTTAATTTCGATCTTGCGGTTCGTGTTGAGATCTCGCAAAAGTTTGCGTAACATGAAAATAGCTTTTTTAATCTTCATGGCGGGCTAAGATTTGGGTTAAAGACTGGGTTAAGGACTTTCTCGAATAGCGGTTGACTACATTGTTCTCTTTTATAGGTGATTGTGGATCAAAATTATTCAGTAAGGAGGTTAGAAATTGAAACATACCTTCTTCATCGTCATATTCGAATGTTTTCCCGGCCTTACAAACTTGAATGATAGCTGCGGCATCACCATCGGTAGGACCAAGGCAAAGAATAGGGGTTCTGGAGCCGATATACTCGAAAAGCTTACCCGTGAGATTACCTTTACTCCCTTCGATGTTGGGGATAATGAGTAATAGAACAGAAGAACTCTTCATGTATTTGATGGCATTTGCGTGAGCTACGAACGAATGGATTTCTACGAAATCTCCCAGTTGTTCCGAGAGTTTTTGAGCTATACCCTGATCCACTTTACCGACAAAACGTAGTTTGAGTTTTCCTGATGTAGAAAGTCTTTTAACTGAATGAATAAAGGAATCAATCGTGTAGTCAGCCGCCAACGTCCCCGTGTAGGTGATTGTGAAAATATCTTCCTTTGGAATAGTTAGGTCGAAATCCTCGGCATCGAATCCATTAGCGATAACTTTTATTTTAGAGGCTTGAATAGCCGGAGATTTTGCTGCCAGTTGCTTTTTGATGTAGTCGCTTACCGTGATTACCTGATCTGCATCCAAAAGAACATTCCGTTCATATTTCCGGTCAATCGCTTTTGCAATGGGAGTTGGATACATTTTATTATAGTAATAGATGTCAGTCCATGGGTCTCGAAAATCAGCAATCCAATGCAGATGGAAACGCTTTTTTAGTTTTTGCCCGACCAGATGGGTTGACATAGGCGGACCCGTTGTGATGACGGCGTCTATTTTTTCTTCCTGAATAATTTGGATGGCTTGGTGATAAGCGTGTTTATTCCAGCCTCTCCGGGCATCCGGTAGGAAGAAGTTACCCCGGATAAAACGGGCAATCTTCTGTTTTAGACTGGGAGTCCCTTCATTGACAAATCCGCTATACGGGGCACTTTGGGCTTTAGTCAGTTTTTTATAATATTCATATATACCGGAACAATCCGTACGATACACGATTTGTCCGGCTCGTACATCTTGTTCCAGCGTGTGGTCTTTTATGGGATATTCAGCCTTTTCCGGATCAACCGTGATAATGATAGGATCATAACCAAATTCCGGAAGGTACTTCGAGAACTTCAACCAGCGTTGAACTCCCGGTCCTCCTGAAGGTGGCCAATAATAGGTGATGATCAGAATCTTTTTCACGGTGAAATCTCTATCGGTTAAAGAATGTACGAATTTGTTCGATGATGTACTCTTGCTCTTCCGCCGTCATTTCTGTATGCATCGGCAGCGATAGTACCTCTTCGCTTAATTGTTCAGCAACGGGAAATGTTCCTTGCCCTTGTCCCTTTTTAGCGTATGCCTCTTGCAAATGCAAGGGGATCGGATAATAAATCATGCTGGGAACATCATGTTCGGTCAAGAAAGATTTCAACTCATCCCGTAGGTGATTTTCAACCCGGATGGTGTATTGATGGAACACGTGTGTGCTATTAGCAGCCCGTTGTGGAAGGATAATTCCTTTTACTGTTGCTAACCCTTCGTCATAATGTTCGGCGGTTTGATTACGGGCGGCTGAATATTCATCAAGGTATTTTAGTTTTACATCCAAAATAGCGGCTTGCATGGTATCCAAACGAGAGTTACATCCCACGACACTATGGTGATATTTGATCTTTTGCCCGTGATTGGCAATCATGCGGGCCCGTTCGGCTAATTCATGATTCCGGATAAATAAGGCTCCACCGTCCCCGTAACATCCTAGGTTTTTGGAGGGGAAGAATGAGGTTGTACCAATATCCCCAATGCATCCGGCTTTTTGTTGGAGACCGTTACTGAACGTGTAAGTGGCCCCGATAGCTTGTGCCGTGTCTTCTACCACGTAAAGTTTGTGTCGGCGGGCTATATCCATAAGCGGTTCCATGTCTGCGCATTGGCCGTACAAGTGAACGGGAACGATAACTTTCGTGCGAGGGGTAATTTTTTCTTCGATCTTGGTAACATCAATTGTGAAACGGTCTGCGACACAATCCACGAAAATAGGTTCCAACCGTAAAAGGGCAATCACCTCGGCTGTGGCCACGTAAGTATGAACAGGTACAATTACCTCGTCCCCGGGTTGTAACCCGAGAGCCATTAAAGCAATTTGTAGGGCATCCGTGCCGTTGGCACAAGGAACAACATGTTCTACTTGATTATACTCTGCGAGATGTTGGACGAAAGCCTTCACTTGGGGGCCGTTAATGAAAGCCGTGGTGTCAAGTACTTCCTGTATGGCGTTATTTATTTCCTCTCGGATGCGTTCATATTGTCCGTGAAGGTCAACCATCGTGATTTTCATTGTGATATAAAATTAGATTTATTCTTCTATTTTTTGAACTAACCCGTTTTGTAAATGATAGCGTTGTTTGCTTTCCGGACATTCGGCTATTCCCTTTTCGTCAAAATGAAGACGATGCCCGTATTCACTCATCCAACCGATTTGTTTAGCCGGATTACCAACTAACAAAGCGTATGCAGGAACAGTTTTTGTTACAACAGCCCCGGCCCCGATGAAGGCGTAAGCCCCAATATCATGCCCGCACACGATCGTGGCATTGGCTCCGATGGTAGCCCCTTTGCCCACGTGCGTTTTGGCATATTGACTTTTCCGGTTTACTGCGCTACGAGGATTGGTCACGTTCGTGAACACGCATGATGGTCCCAAGAAAACATCATCGTCACAAGTGACTCCCGTGTACACGGACACATTATTCTGTACTTTTACTTGGTTCCCGAGAACTACCTCCGGGGATATGACCACGTTTTGCCCGATGTTACAATTCTCTCCGATCCGGCAATTACTCATAATGTGGGAGAAATGCCATATTTTAGTTCCTTTTCCGATTGTTGCGCCCTCGTCTACGATGGCGGTCTCGTGTACGAAATAATCTTTCATATCTGAATCATTTTACTGGCAAAGATAGTTTTTCTATTAAAGTATTGAAAGAAACGGGGGTGATGTTTTTCTTTCGAGGAAATAAAAAAGCCGCCTTGACGGGCGGCTTTTTCGGTTTGTGGTTTAGGTTTCTAGTAAAATTTGTATCTTGTATCAACCACTCCGGCATTCTTCACTAACGCGGGAAGAATCAAGCGGAACTTGGTGTACAGATTCGTTTGTTCGATACTTCTCTTGGCAGCTTCAATTTGTTCGGGAGTAACTGTTTCAACAGTTTTAGAGTTTACAACCACAACATAAACTCCTTGGTTACCGATGATCGGTTTAGAAATTTCGTTTTCTTTCATTGTAACAACTTCGGCAGTCAGCACGGGTTCGATACCAACTCCGGGAACTTGGAATGAACTGAAACTAACATCCGTGGCATCCATTACCTCTGCATTGGCTTTTTGTGCTACAGAAAGTAAACTTTCACTTCCGGAAATAGCATTGGTCAACTCCTTGGCAATGATTTCGCCTTTCTTTTTACGGATAAGTTCGGTGCGGATAGCTGCAGAAACAGAGTTCAGAGGTGCGATACCTTCTTCTTGAATTCCGGTTAAAACCACAACAGAGAATTTGTCTCCAGCCTCAAAGATCGGAGATTTCTCTTTGGTCGTCAAGATGAAGCCCGGTTTTTCAGCCATATAAGCCTCGCGGATAATATCTCTTGCGTTATCAATGCCTGCAATCTGATAATCGTTTTTACCTAAGTTTGCGATACGTTTGGTTTGATTATTAGCAGTTAAAGCTGCCTCAAAATCTTCTACGGTATTGATATTGTTTGCAAAAGTACGTGCGTCGTTATAAATCTTGTTGATCGTTTGTTGAGACGGGGTAATTTCTTTTGCAACGATTCCGATTTGTACCTTATCAACAGGTTTTGATCTGTCTGTTACTTGCAAAACATGGAATCCGTAATTTGATCTTACCACTTTCACCTCGTTTTTGTTAGAGAAGAACGCTGAATCTGCGATCGGTTGGAGCATCTGATCTTGGGTGAACCATCCGAAATCCCCACCATTTACAGAAGTATTCTGATCGGCAGAATATTGTCTTGCTAAAGCATCGAAATCTCCGCCTTTACGAATTAAACCTGCTAAACTATCGGCTAATTTCTCTGATTGAGCCATATTGTTTGATGCGATCAAGATATGACGGGCTCTTACTGAGTCGGGTAATACACGGCGGTCGGCAACACGAACGATGTTATAAGCATTATCTTTCAAGTAAGGTCCGAACACGCCATCACTCTTTTCCGTGAACAAGAATTCATCCAGTTCCTCGTTATCCAATTCTCCCTTTTTGTAATATTTGGGTTGGAATCTTTTTTCAGATGAAAGGTTAGCGAATTCAAGCACGTTCTTTGCTTCTGCAAATTCGGGTTTCAAGTCATTCACCCAGTCTTCCGTTTCTTTAATGTCTTCAGCTGAAGCGGTAATGTCAAAGTTCACGTAAGCGATCTGTCTAGCTTCTTCGCGTTCAAACAAATATTTGTGTGAATTATAATAATCTTTGATCTCGTTAGCAGTTACCTTTACTGCAGAGTCGCTAACGGTGTTGTAGCTTTTCATGATAAAGCTGATGTCTACTGTCGTTGCTGCACTTTCTGCAAGTTCTTTGGCTTGAGCATCTGTTACAAACAAACTTTTTGCTAACAGAGTATTATATTTTTCTTGTTTACGAGCCGTGTTTACTTGCTCTTCCATGTTCAACCAATATTCCTTTTGCGGGGTTCCGGCAGGAGCTTCGATCAATTGTTTGATGATCAGACGGGCTCTTTCTTTGTCTACCTGTCCCGTGTTAGGATCTGCGAATAACTGGCTGACGGCCGGGTTCATGTTACTCCCTAATAAGAAATCGTATAACTCGTCACCGCTAACGTCCAAACCTAATTCCTCGTATTCCTTGTTCAGAATGATTTCAGAAACAATTTGATTCCAAGTATTTTCCCGGATCATTCTTTGTTGCTCATCCGTTAGGGCAGATAAACCGTTCATGCTTTTGATGAAATCTTCATTCTTCATAATCTTTTGTTGATATTCTTGAATGCCGATAGTTTCACCTCCAACTTCTCCAACTTTGTTTCTGGAACGATTGATAAGGCTGGCGCCAGAGCTAAGAGCATCACCAACAATAAATGCCACGAGGGCTAATCCAATCACGATACTAACAAGTACTCCACCGCGATTTCTAATTTTTTGTAACGTTGCCATTTATATTAAAATTTTATGTTTCTACACACGAATTTATTCTATTTTTCGAGGGTACGAATATATAAAATGGATTGGTTTTATGCAAATAAATTTCAATCCCTTTCGTTTATTGCCCTATTCCTTCTTTTTCGTTTCCTTTTTTGTTTCTTTTTTTGTTGTCTTCGGGGCCGCTTTTTTTGTTGTCTTTTTTGTCGTTTTTTTCTTACTGTCCCCTCCCTTTGCAATGATTTCCATGGTTTCCTCAAAGGTTAATTTGTCTGCTTCTTTTCCTTTGGGGATCTTATAGTTCACTTTGTTGAACGTGATGTAAGGCCCAAAACGACCGTTAAGAATTTGTACCCCATTTTCAAACTCTTGGATCTTCCTGTTTTTCTCGATTTCTCGTTTCTCGTTGATTCGTTCGATAGCGGTTTCAAGAGTTATTGTCCCCGGATCGTCAACGCCTTTTTTCAAGGAAACGAAAAGTTGATTATGCTTGATGTAAGGTCCAAAACGACCGATGCCGACACTGACAGGTTTCTCCTCGAATTCACCCAGTTGACGGGGAAACTTGAACAAGTCTAAAGCTTCTTCCAAGGTAATGGTTTCCATCAGTTGCCCTTTGAGCAGTCCGGCATAACGTACGGATTCTCCTTCACCAATCTGAGCCATCGGTCCAAAACGTCCGATTCGTACGGAAACAGTTTCTCCTGTTTGTGGATCTTTACCAAGTTCCCGGGCTCCCGTGTTCCGTTCGGATTCTTTCAACGTTTTCTCCACGTTAGCATGGAAAGGTTGATAGAATGTTCCGATCATGGATTGCCATTCAACCTCTCCTTCGGCAATGTGGTCAAGGGCATCCTCGGCATTTGCCGTGAAGTTATAATCCATGATATTCGTGAAATAATTGGAAAGGAAATCTGTCACGACTATTCCGATATCCGAGGGAAACAATTTCTTCTTTTCCGCACCGAATATCCGGCTGATCTTCTTGACTTTTATATCTTGTCCTTTAAGGTCTATCTGGTCTAGTTGACGTTCTGTACCATCCCGGCTTTCCCGTAAGATATATCCCCGGTTCTGGATCGTGGTAATCGTGGGTGCGTATGTTGACGGACGTCCGATTCCCAAGGCTTCCATTTTCTTCACGAGACTGGCCTCCGTGTAGCGGGGAGGATGCGTCGTGTATTGTTCTAAGGCTTGGATCAGGGAACGTTGTAACTGGTCTCCTTTATGTATTGCAGGTAATAAGGCCGCTTCATCGTCTTCTTTCTCGTCATCGAAAGATTCCATGTACACTTTGAGGAAACCATCGAAAATGATCACTTCACCCACGGCTTCGAACGTGTGTTTTTCCCCGGTAATGGCGATCGTTATGGTTGTTTTTTCCAGTTCGGCCTCTGCCATTTGAGAGGCGAGAGTCCGTTTCCGGATTAACGAGTAAAGTTGCTGTTCATTCTTGTCTCCGCTGATCGATTCCTTGTCCATATAGGTCGGGCGGATGGCCTCGTGGGCCTCTTGAGCCCCTTTCGTCTTCGTGGCGAAATTCCTAGGTTTGGAATATTTTTCTCCCAGCGTGTTACAGATAACGGCTTTTGCCGCACCGATAGCCAGTTGGGATAGGTTCACGGAATCCGTTCTCATGTAAGTGATGTGTCCCTGTTCGTATAGTTTCTGGGCCACGGCCATTGTCTGCGAAACAGAGAATCCCAATTTGCGGGATGCCTCCTGTTGTAGCGTGGATGTCGTGAACGGTGGTGCCGGTTTACGGCTACCCGGTTTCGTCTCGACATTACTTACTGAAAATGCCGCCTTCTTGCAATGTTCCAGAAAGTTAACCGTCTCTTCCTGCGTGGAAAAACGTTCGGATAATTCTGCCTTTAAGGGTACCGAATTACCATTTGCGTCTTTGGTTTCAAATGTTCCGGTAACCTTATAATATTTTTGTTCAACGAAATGGTTAATTTCTCGTTCTCGTTCAACGATGAGTTTTACGGCAACGGATTGAACCCGTCCGGCTGACAAGGAAGGTTTCACTTTTTTCCATAGGACTGGTGACACTTCGAATCCGACCAGTCGGTCAAGAACCCGGCGGGCCTGTTGGGCATCCACGAGGTTTTTATCAATGTCCCGGGGGTTATTGATCGCATGTAAAATAGCATCTTTCGTGATTTCGTGAAAAACAATCCGTTTCGTGTTCTCCTTCTTCAACCCCAGAACTTCGAATAAATGCCAAGCAATAGCTTCTCCCTCGCGGTCCTCATCGGAGGCTAACCAAACCGTTTTGGCTTCCTTGGCAAGTTGTTTCAATTCTTTTACAATCGCTTTCTTGTCGGGTGATATTTCATATTTTGGTTGGAAATTATGTTCTATATCAATTCCTAAATCTTTTTTTTCAAGATCCCGGATATGTCCGAAACTAGATTTTACAACATAATTCTCTCCTAAAAAACGTTCAATAGTCTTGGCTTTAGCCGGAGACTCGACAATTACTAAATTTTCAATCATATACGATTTTCTTTTACATTTCCGTTTCCTTCCGAAACGGATTTATCGCTTTTTTAAGCTGTTCGTCCTAAAATTAGGGTGCAAACTTACGTAAAACAATTGAAAATGAAAAACTCTACCCATTTTTTAGTAAAAAACTCTCTTCCAAATAACGAAGAGGATGTTTCCAAGAAACATCCTCTTCGAGTATCATATTAATAAGTATTCCGGAGTTTATTTCCCCGTGTTTGCTTGAACTATTTTTTGCCAACGGGCTTTTTGCGTGTCATTTGCTTTTGCCAATGAGCCGGATAAATAGTAAGCTATCATTTGAGAATTTTTTCCCAGTTTCGGAAGTTCTTTCTCGCAAGCTGTCAATATCTTGTCAATATTTTCTGTCTTCACAGCCTTCGCGATAGCTAAAGAAGACAGTAAGGTTTTCTCGTTTGATAACTTCAGGGCTTTTACTTCCCGTCCGATAGCGTCTAAACGTTTTACATCGGTTTTTTGACCACGTCCGGCAATAACCATTAATATTTCACGGAAAAGACCTTCACTCAAACGGTTATCGACTTTTTCCTTGCCAATGGTTTCGTTGAATTTGCTCCGGTTGTCAGTCAAGAATTTTGCCGCTTCTGAATCTTTCGGGCTTAATTCGCTATTACCGAAAATGAACCAGTAATCTTCTGATAATTTTTCTTCATCGGTAGAAATTTTCAATAATTCGTCCACGATGGCTTTTGCGTTCGGATCGTAATTAGCTACCATCACTTGAGCGTATTGAGATAAGAATGCTTTATCTCTATTACCGCTATTGTATTTTGCATCTAAGGCTCCTAAAGCTTTGTTGTCATCGAAAGATTCTTTTACTCTTTCTATAAATTGATCGCCTTCGCCACCACCTACAAGTTTATGACGGATCGTCCCGTCCGGATTTACGATCACGAAAGTTGGGTAGGCACGGACACCGAATTTTTTTGCCAACTCGGGACCTTCTCCTTTTTCCATATCATATTTTAGACAAATGAAATTTTGATTTAGGAAATCACCCACTTTCTCTTGTTTGAAAACTGTTTCTGACATATACTTGCAAGGGCCGCACCAAGTCGTGTAACAGTCAATGAAAAGTTTGCGTCCTTGTTGTTTCGCCATTTTCAAGGCATCTTCATAGCTTAACTCATAGAAATATACACCAACATGCGCTGCAACCTTGAATTTTTCAAAAAAGGTGGTCATGTAGGCTTTCCCATTTTCCGGGCTATTGGCAATGAATTTATCTCCTAATGCAACGATACGCCCGGCTTCGGCTTTGTTCACCTTGGAACTGATCGAGTTTAAGGCGTTTACGATAGACCATAGTTCTTCGCTCTTGGTTTCTGCTGCTTGTTCGGCGAGAGAAATAATTTTATCCACGTTCTGGTTAATCGTGGCTTGAGCCAACTCGATCTTGCTCATCAATTGATCTTTATTCTCCAACTCGATATTGGTTAATTCTTGGCGAATTTGCTCAAGTGTCTTGGCGGGTTCTTTCGCGTTACGGCGAGTAGTATTATCAATAGCTTGACTATAATTACCATAAAGGTAAGCATCTACTTTCTCTTTGCCGATATTTTTATTGAATGCGGCAATGTTGTTTACGACAAGTTTGAAATTATCAGAACCGTAAGGACTTTCTTCGAGAATAGGCCAAAATTCTTTTTTCATTTTATCCTTGTCCTTCAGTATTTTATTCAACTCTTCGCCTACTTTTTCACTTTTTGCTTGTTCATAAGCATCGTTCAACGCGATCTGGTAAGCCATGAGCTGTTTCTTGTTCATCTTTCCTTTCTCGTACAATTTGTTCAAATAATCGAGAGAGGTCTTTTCGTTCAGCCCTTTTTCAACTCTTGCGATGAATCCTTCCAGATCCCCGCCGCCAACCACTTTGTGTTGTACCGATCCATCGGGACGAAGAATTAAGAAGGTCGGGTAGGCTCTGACTCCAAATTTTTTACCCAGTTCAGGACCTTCTCCTTTTTCCATATCAAATTTCACGCAAACAAATTTGGGATTGAAAAATTCTCCGGCTTTTTCCTGCGGGAAGATGGTTTCTGACATGTACTTGCAAGGACCGCACCATGAGGTATAGCAATCCATGAAAACGAGTTTGTTCTCTGCTTTGGCTTTAGCCAATGCTTCATCAAACGTGATATGCTCGAAATTCACGCCTCCTTGACAGAATGCCGTGAGACTAAGCATCAAAAATACAATAATTGAAATAAGGCTTTTCATAAATTCAACAATAAATTGGTAAATAAAGTTGCAAGGTAGGAAAGAAAGCCTGACGCTGTCATTCCATGGTTTAACATTAACTTATTTTTAAAATAAAAGAGGCCTGAAAGCCTCTTTTTATCGTCTACTATAACGTTTTTTTAGAATTGTATATCCTTACTTCTTTGATGCGAAATACTTCCGGTGGAAAAGTAACAGGATGAACACACCTATGGTAATATAGGAGTCAGCCAAGTTGAATACCGGGCGAAAGAACACGAAGAAATCACCTCCCCAGATCGGAATCCATTGAGGCAGAAAGCCTTCGTAAAGCGGAAAATAGAGCATATCTACCACCTTGCCATGTAGGAACGAGGAGTACCCTCCCCCGTGAGGAAACATAGTAGCTACTTGTGAATAACTGTCACTGAAGATCATCCCGTAGAATGCGCTATCGATGATGTTACCTATTGCCCCGCAGAAAATTAACCCGAAAGAGAGAATAACCCCCATGGGTGCCTTTTCTTTGATGAGACGTCCCAAGTACCAAGCGATACCCCCCACGGCGATTAAGCGGAATACACTTAAAACGGTTTTTCCCCACTTGCCTCCCCCGAGTTCCATCCCGAAGGCCATCCCGTTGTTTTCAATAAAATGAATTTTGAACCAGTCTCCGAAGACACTGAATTCATCCCCGATCATCATGTGGGTCTTGATCCAGATTTTAACAACTTGATCAATGACTAATAGGGCAATAATAAAAATAATAAGTTTTTTCCGCGTACTCATCTGTGTGATAAAATTTAAAGCGACTCTTAATCGCAAAAGCGATTAAGAGTCTTGTCCCATTTTGGCATCCATACTCAATGTTGCATGAGGTACGGCGCGTAATCTTTCTTTAGAGATCAGTTTCCCGGTTACTCGGCAGATCCCGTAGGTTTTGTTTTCAATTCGTACTAATGCGGCTTCCAAGTGAGCAATAAACTTTGCCTGCCTTTGAGCCAGCCGACCGGCCTCTTCTTTGGAAAGAACAGATGCTCCCTCTTCCAATACTTTAAAAGTGGGAGACGTATCGGCGATGTCATTCCCGTCGCTGCCGGAGATCGAGGCTTTCAGCACCTCGTAATCTCTTTTCGCCTTTTCGAGTTTCTCAAGAATCAATTCTTTGAATTCCTGCAACTCTTCATCCGAATATCTAGTTTTCTCGGCCATAGTTGTAAAGTTTTTGTCTAAGTTAATAAAAAATCCGCTATGTAATCTTTCCCGTGGAAAAATATCCACTTTTACTTGTAACAAGGGGAAGAGGTTACATTTTCTGGATCTTAATAAACGTTTGTATGTCGTCGATTTCGATGGGTTGGGCACCGTCCTCGGCTTTATCTATTAACGTAACGTTCTCTGCCAGAACTTGGCTGGCGATGTACGCCTTGAAGTTCTCGACCGCTTCATTGATCTCTTTATGTTTCCCGATGTAAAGATCAATTTTGTCTGTCACGTTGAAATCACTCTCTTTTCTCAAGTTCTGGATTCGGTTGATCAACTCCCGGGCGATACCTTCTTCACGTAATTCCTTCGTGATATTGATGTCCAAGGCAACCGTGAGACGTCCCTCGTTAGCTACTAACCAGCCCGGAATGTCTTCCGACAGAATCTCCACGTCTTCCAGCGTCAGTTCCAGTGTTTCCGTTCCCACTTCAAGGGAATAAGTTCCTTGTTTCTCGAAATTGTAAATATCATTCTGGTTCATTTCGGCTACGAGAGCGGAAATCTGTTTCATGTATTTACCGTATTTCGGTCCTAGGGTCTTGAAGTTCGGTTTAATCTTCTTTACCAAGATACCTGCCGTGTCGGTGATGTATTCGATCTCCTTCACGTTGACTTCCGACAGGATGATGTTCTTCACGGCATCCAGTTGGGTGGTCATCTCGTCATTCAAGATCGGGATCAACAGCTTGCACAGCGGTTGTCTTACCCGGATTTGAACTTTGCGTCTCAGTCCAAGTACCATGGAAGATATTTGTTGAGCCATGTTCATCCGTTCCTCCAGTTGCTTGTCGATCATTGATGCGTCAGCCACCGGGAAATCTACTAGATGAACGTCCGTCGTGTATCGTCCCGTAACCTTGTTCAAGTCCGTGAACAGGCGATCCATGTAGAACGGCGCGATGGGTGAGGACAAGATTGCCACGGTCTCCAAGCAAGTATATAACGTTTGGTAAGCCGACAGTTTATCGGTGGTTTGCTCGCCACCCCAGTAACGTTTACGGGAGAGACGCACGTACCAGTTCGACAGGTTCTCGATCACGAAATCCTGTATTGCCCGTCCGGCCCGTGTCGGTTCGTATTTCTCGTAAGCCTCGGTGACCTCTTTAATCAAGCTGTTCAATAGAGAAAGAATCCAGCGATCGATTTCCGGTCTCTCGTTAAACGGAACTTCTGCCTCTGCATACGTGAACTTGTCTATATTGGCATACAAGGCGAAGAAACTGTACGTGTTATACAGTGTCCCGAAGAACTTACGTTTCACTTCTTCCACCCCGGCGATGTCGAATTTCAAGTTATCCCACGGTTGAGAGTTCGTGATCATGTACCAACGCAGGGGATCTGATCCTTGTTTCTCGATCGTGTCGAAAGGATCAACGGCATTGCCTAAACGTTTGGACATCTTGTTTCCCTTGGCATCAAGCACCAGTCCGTTGGATATGATATTCTTGAATGCCACGGAATCGAACACCATGGTCGCGATAGCGTGTAGCGTGAAGAACCAACCGCGGGTCTGGTCCACTCCTTCGGCGATAAAGTCTGCCGGGAAATTTGTCCGGTTATCGATCAATTCTTTGTTCTCGAACGGGTAATGTACCTGCGCGTAAGGCATGGCTCCCGAATCGAACCACACGTCGATCAGGTCTTTCTCCCGGTACATCGGTTGTCCGGTGGGAGAAACCAGTATAATGTCATCCACGTACGGGCGGTGCAGGTCGATTTTCTCGTAATTCTCTTTCGAGTAGTCTCCCACCTTGAAATCTTTGAAGGGGTTCTCCTTCATGATTCCTGCCTGTATTGCTTTTTCAGTTTCTTCAACTAATTCTTTCACCGAACCGATACATTTTTTCTCTGTCCCGTCCTCGCTGACCCATATCGGTAGGGGAGTTCCCCAGTAGCGGGAACGCGAGAGGTTCCAATCCACTAGATTCTCCAACCATTTCCCGAAACGGCCTTCGCCCGTGCTGGCGGGTTTCCAGTTGATGGTCTTGTTCAGCTCGATCATGCGATCCCGAACGGCTGTCGTTTTGATGAACCAAGAATCCAACGGATAATAAAGTACCGGTTTGTCGGTTCTCCAGCAATGCGGGTAATTATGTTCGTGTTTTTCGACCTTGAACGCTTTGTTCTCCCGTTTTAACAGGATACTTAAATCGATGTCGAGAGTCGTGTCGTTTTCGGTTAAATTTGGATCGTAAGCGTTTTTCACGAATCGTCCTGCAAATTCCCCGTACAGGTCCGTGTTGACGTTATTTTTCAAGTATTCCGGGTCAATGTCTTCCATCCGGAACAAGCGTCCCCGTTTGTCCACCATGGGTTGCTTGCTGCCTTCCTTGTCAATTAATTGCAAGGGGGCTATGCCCGCCACTTTGGCCACCCGGTCGTCATCGGCTCCGAAAGTCGGGGCAATATGTACGATCCCGGTACCGTCTTCCGTGGTAACGTAATCACCGAGGATCACGCGGAATGCATCACCCATGGGTTGCATCCAAGGTAAAAGTTGCTCGTAACGTATGCCTTCCAACTCCGGACCTTTATATTCGGCCACGATCTGGTAAGGGATCAATTTATCTCCTTCCTTGTAGTCTTCCAAGGTGATGCCTTCAGCTTTTTTGTTGAAGTACGCGCTGAAACGATCTTTCGCCATGATAATAGTTACCGGGCGGAAAGTATAGGGGTTATAAGTTTTCACTTCCAAGTACGTGATGTTCGGACCCACGGCCAATGCCGTGTTGGAAGGTAACGTCCAAGGCGTGGTTGTCCACGCGGTGAAATATACTTCATCGCTGAAAGCAAACAATTTTTCCGATTTTTCGTCCCGGATCACTTTAAATTGAGCCACGCACGTCGTGTCCTTCACGTCTCGGTAACATCCCGGTTGGTTCAACTCGTGCGTGCTTAATCCTGTTCCGGCAGCGGGGGAATAGGGTTGTATGGTGTACCCTTTGTACAGGAAACCTTTCTCGTACAATTGTTTCAACAAATACCATAAGGTTTCGATGTAACGGTTGTCGTAGGTGATGTACGGGTTGCTCATATCTACCCAGTAACCCATCTTGTTCGTCAAATCTTCCCATTCACGGGTGAATTTCATGACGTCGGAACGACATTCTTTGTTGTAGTCAGCCACGGAAATCGTTTTCCCGATATTTTCTTTCGTGATACCGAGTTTCTTTTCAACCCCCAATTCAACGGGTAACCCGTGTGTATCCCAACCGGCTTTTCGCTCGACGAGAAATCCTTGTAAAGTTTTGTATCTGCAAATAATATCTTTAATCGTCCTAGCCATTACGTGGTGAATACCTGGCATCCCGTTTGCCGAAGGGGGACCTTCGAAAAAGACAAACGAGGGGTGCCCCTCTCTATTCTTCAAGCTTTGCTCGAAGGTATTGTTTGATTCCCACTCTTTCAAGACATCCTTGTTTACCTGAGAGAGATCCAAACCTTTGTACTCTTGGAATTTTTTGTCCATCGTGACTCCTGATTTTAAGATATTACTTATTTGCACATTTAAAAAATCAAGTTGCAAATATACCATTTATTTGTGAAACTGGAAATCCTCTTCTTTTTTTCGTGCATTCATTCTTTTAGAGGGTGATAAAAGACGTTTAGGAGTGGAGGTCATGATTTGCTGCCGTTTTTCTAAATCACTTCAGGATGAATAGAGTAGCAATACATGACGTGTTACGGATAAAGTAATTTTAATATCCTATTAAAATTCTAATAGAACGCTATTATATATAGTGCTTTAATAGTGATTTAATAGCGTTCTAATAGCGCTTTACACGAAAGAGGTCCGTTATTGATGAGGATATGATAATGGATTATGGTATAAAATTTTCGGGTCAACGGTTTGTTGTCCTGTAATATACCTTCTCATGTCGGATTTTTCACCCGACATGAGAAGTATGATTCGTTTTTCTTTGAACTAAACTACGGAACTTGTGGTTGGCCTCCCGGCAGGAATTGGAAAATTAACGTGGGAAGTTGCTGTTTCGTGTTCTGCCCGATCTGGATGAGCGGTCTGAAATAATCCGGATATTTTTTGACCATGGGGTACACGGTGACATACCCGTGGCGGAACCAGCGGTCGATGATCACGTGAGAGATTTTTTGTTCTTGGAATCGTTTGAATAGGTCGTCCTCTTTGGCATATTGGGGAAAAGACGTCGATTTTCTGCCGCCTGAAAAGAGGTAAAAAAGTTCCGGTTTCCGGCAGGCGATGCGGGCTTCTTCGGGCAGATTCTTTTTACACCAGTTGACAGCATAGATGTATTCCACGAAGGCGGCATCGGCAATTTTTTCATTCCATTGCTTGTATGTGGCAAAATTTTGTTGCGGTTTCAAGGCTTTCGCGTAGTGCGGGAACATGAAGAACACGAGGAACACGATCAGGCCTCCTGCAGGAATCACGTGTTGGTATTTACCAAATGAAAGTTTTTTGGTGATCGTGTTCATGATTTCGAGACAACCGTTCAGGAACAAGAATATGAAAAGGGGAATAACTCCGATAAAATAGCGGTGTCCGGCGTATTGCTCCGGCCAGATCATGAGTACGGCCATCGTGATGCCGATGTACAGGAACAGGAGTAATTGCATTTTTTTCAGTGCGATCAATCCGATCAGGACGACGATAAGGATACAAATTCCCTCGATCAGTCCTGAAGTGGTTACTTTTTCATCGAATCCGGGATCATCGGAAATGATGGCGGTGGGAATCCATTTGCCCACGTAGCTGACTAGGTTGTTTTCGATACGTTCTGTCCAGTCCGAGAAAGTGACCATGGTTTCACCCTTGGGTTTCTTTTTGAAATCATGGAGATAGTCACTACTCGTGACTCCAATGCTTTTATTCCGTATGTCCCAAGCTGTTTTTGCCCCTGCAAAGGATGCGATGACCACGCATAAGATAATGAGGTGGCTGAACAGGACCCGTTTGTTGTCGGCCTGTATGGTTATCTCGTCGTTTTTACGCTTGCTTTTGAGGAACGTGAGGATTTTTTGGGTACAAAGAATACCGAGGTAAATTATTATTGCCAGAATGATGGATGTCCCCATGGTCCGGACAAAATAGATGTAATTCAGCGCGATAATCATCAGAATGAAATAAATGATCTGGGAACGGGGGCGCTTTTTATAGAACAGGTGGTCCATATCGATCAGCGAGATCAGGTACAGGACTCCCAGCGTGAGGAAGGTAAATAGCATTTCGCTCATGACAATCGTGGAGTAACGTAGTAATGCCTGTTGCATACAGCATAACAGGCAGGTTGACAGGGCGACGAATAAATTCCCCGAAATTCTTTTTAGGAGGAAAAAAAGGATGAGGATGGACAACCCGAATAAGATGCCGTTTGCTATTTTTAGAGCCGTGTAGGAATGGGTGAAAAGTAAAATTCCGGCGTTAAACAAGGGGTAACCCGGAGGGAAATGGGAATGAGGGGTTTCTTCCAGAAACATGATGTTCGTGTAGCCCTTCCCGGCAGCAATGGCTCTTCCTAGGGCATAATAGTAAACGTTATCCCCGTTCAGATCCGGTTTGAAATCAAATATTTCCAGATAATTCACAATGAATACGCACCCGATGATTGCGAGGCAAAGATAAATCCATGTAGTCGGTTTTATTTTATTAAAAATTCCCATACGAAAATTATTCTTTAAATTAAAAACGATATTTTATTAGGGTCCAGATGCCAATGACCCCGTCTTTCCAGTTTATTTTTTTACCCTCGTCAATGCTCCGGGGGTAATAGTGGATTGGTAATTCCTTTATTTTGTATCCCTTGCGACAAACTTTGGCTGTTACTTCCGGACAAAATTCGAATCCGGTGCATTTTAACGGGATGGATTTAAGTAGTGCGGTGTCGAACATTTTGTAACAGGTCGGTTCGTCCGTCAAGTGTTGCCCGTACAGGATGTTCGTGATGATGGATAATAGCCTGCCACCGAAATAGAATCGCTGGTAGGAGTGTTTGTTCGCTTTGTTTAGAAAGCGGGACCCGTAGATAACTTTCCTGTCGTGTTCGATCATCCATGTCAGTAACGGGTTAAAGTCTTCCGGTTCGTATTCAAGGTCCGCGTCCTGTATGACGGTCCACTCCCCGCTGGCCTTTTGAATCCCGACCCGTAATGCCGCTCCTTTGCCTTGGTTGTAAGGTTGGTTGTGGTATTGAAGGGGGCAATCGGGATACGTTTCCATGAAACGCTGAATTTCGGCCTCCGTTTCGTCTTTCGAACAGTCGTTTATAACGATAATTTCTTTTTGGATATTTTCAACCAGTCGTGTGTGGTGAACTTTTTCCAGTAACGTGAAAAGAGTTCGGGCTTCGTTATAGGCGGGAATGATGATGGACAGCGTTTTATGTTTCATGCCGCGGGAGTTATTGTAGTACATGATTCCTTAGCACGAACTGGGCGGTCGTGCGGCTACGTTGCTCGACTAGCGAGGGGGTATCCCCGATGATCTCCCGGATGATTTCCTCGTTGTAATGGCGGATCGTGATGAGTTTCACGTCTTGGTTGTAGCGTACCTCGAATTCTTCCCGGAGTTGATCCAGAAATTCGTTGAACACGGCGCTGTTGCAATCCACGCAGAAAGAGAAGCTGATGGCGGAGTTTTGCATCAGGTTCAGTTTCAATTTATATTGGGCCAACACGGCGAATATGTGGCTTAATTTTTCTTCCGCGATAAAAGAGAAATCTCTCGGGGTGAGGGTCAACAAGCATTGATTTTCTTTGTTAATGTAGATGGGTGGTAACTTTAGATGCTCGTCAATCTCTTGTATCACGGTTCCCTCGGATTCCGGGTGCAGGAACGATTTCACGTAAAGGGGGATTTGCTTATTCTGGATTGGCTTTATGGTTTTCGGGTGAATGACTTTTGCCCCGAAATGGGATAGTTCGATGGCCTCTTTGTAGGACATCCGGCTGATTACTTGTGCTTTTTCATATTCTTTCGGGTCGGCATTCATCACTCCCGGCACGTCTTTCCAGATCGTCACGTTCTCGGCATTTAGCAAGTTAGCCAAAAGGGCGGCCGTGTAATCCGATCCTTCCCGTCCTAGCGTGGTGGTTTGGTTGGTACGGGTTCCGGCGATAAAGCCTTGGGTGACGAACGTGGACGATGTGTTGAAATCAAATGCTTCTTTGCAAAGTTGTTCGGAAAGTTCCAAGTCTATGTTTGCGTTACGATAGTTTTGGTCGGTTTTGAGAAATTTCCGAATGTCAATGAATTGATTCTCGATTCCCTCCATTTCCATGTAATCGGAAATGATGGTCGTGGAGATCAGTTCCCCGAAACAGATGATGCGATCGTATTCGTAATCATAGCATAGTGATGATTCGCTTGCCAGTATGTTTTCTAGGTTTATAAATAATTCTTCTAGGTGCTTGTAGACCGGGGCATTCAAAGGGAACAACGAGGTCACGATATTTAGATGAAAGTCTTTTAATTCTTTCATGATGGCGGGGACTTTCGAGTCCCGGTGGAAATAGGCGTTGCATAATGTTTCTAGCAAATTAGTCGTTTTTCCCATAGCTGAAACGACCACGATAAGTTGTCCATGCTGTTGATGGACAATTGAAGAGAGGTTTTTCACTCCTGCCGCATCTTTCACGGATGCTCCCCCGAATTTAAAAACTTTCATTTAGGTACCGATTAAAAAGTAACACGAAACAAAAGTAAATTTTAAATTGTAAAATACAAAATAAGGCGTTAAAGACGTGTCTTTTCGTGTTTATTGTAATTGTTGTATTTCCGTTAAGGATAATCCGGTACATGTCATGATGGTCTCGACCGGAATACCTTTTTCGAGTAATTTTTTGGCGGTTTCTTTTTTCTCTTGTTCTATGCCCTCTTGAATGCCTTTTCCCCTTCCTTCGGCTAATCCTTCGGCCTTGCCTTCAGCTCTTCCTTCGTCCCATCCTTCCCCATGTGCAGTGGTTAGGACATCCCACTGGATTCTGATGTTATCCATGTGGCGTTCATAAGCACGACGTTCCTGTTCGCTCATGTCTGACACACGTAGCCGTTCTCTTGCTGCTTGCAAGCCTTTAGCCGTGGTGTTTTCGTCAATGATACCGGATTTCAAGAAACGGACCCACTCGTCAAGAGGTGTTTTGGCCCGATCATCAAATTCATTAACTCGGAGGACGTAATATTCCGGAAAGATTTCTCCGGCATTTTCTTTCACGAACGTGTTCCGTTGTTTGGTTGAAAGACGTAAGGTGTCACCTGAATGAATTCCTCTAAAATCGGTTACTCCACGGTAGATGTAATCGCTCCCCTGTCCTAAATCGAAATATACGATATTGATGGAATAGACTTTTCGAACTTCAGCATAAAGGTCACCTTCATGAATGTATTCTGTGATGGCTTTGGAGACACCGTATAGCATTCGTTGAAAATAATATAATTCCCGGGTGTTTTGAACTTCTATGATAATGAGTTCCTTTTTGTTGTTTTCAGCCAAAACGTCAACCCGGTTGAATTTGTCGGACTCGTCTTCTTTGTTACCTTCGCTTTCTAGGATTCGATGAATTTTGATGTTATCTTGTAGTAATTCGCTCAAAAATCCTTCTAATACGACGAAATTTGCTTTATCACGTAATAAGCGTTTCATGGCCCAATCGAACCGGATGAGATTGTATCTTGACATGGTTTTTGGTATTAATAGTATTATACAAATGTACGAAAAAAAGTGGAATCAATCTATTTTAATGAAATGTGGTGATAAAATAATTATAAATAAAACAATGTAGCTATTTTTTAATATATTTACAAGCGATCTCACCTGTTAGGAATGGCGTGTTATGGTATTAATTATAAAAATTGGAATGATGAAAAAAAGCTGGTTGTTGTATTTTATGGGCTTGATAGCTCTTTGCGGGTGTAGTCGTATGATCACGAAAGAATCGGAAGAGAAGGAAATTTGTTTTCAAGTGGATATTCTCAAGATGCAAGAAGCCGAGATAGGGTCGAGGGCGGGACTTAATGTAGGGGATAAGGTGGGGTTGTATATCGTGGAACAGGAAGGGGAAGAGCTTTGTTTGCCAGCAAACGAGGATTTTTACCTGATGAATAGTGAGGCGGATGGTAGTTTGAGTTTTGCAGACGGAGAGAAACACGTGTACCCGGACAACCCGATAAATATATATGGATTTTATTGTAAAGGGATGGAGAGCGTCCCAGCGGATCTTTTGGCTGTTCCGGTTTCCATACCCAACGTTCAGGAGACAGAGGAAGCTTTGTTGTCTTCTGATTTCCTTTACGTGAAATCGGAAGAACGTTATCGGGGGGTGGAAAAAGTTATTACATTGAATTTTTGCCATCAGTTTGCTAAAATGAAATTTCATTTCAAAACGGATACCCCGGAGACGGTTGATCTGAATAAAATAACGGACTTTAAAGTTGTAAATGTTATTCAGGAGGGAAATTTCAATATTGCCACGGGTGAATTGACGTTAGGTAATGCCGTTGACGATATAGAGGCACGGGTGGCAGAAGATTTTGAAGTAATTGTTTTGCCTCAAAAAATTGAGGGGAATAGGGTTTTGTTTCATTTCTTGCTGGGCGGGGAGGAAAAGTCATACACTGTCCCGAATGAAGGGATGTCATTGGAGAAGGGGAAATTATATAAGTGTAATATTTTAGTAAATCGATATCCGGGGGTGGGAGATAAGGATGTGGTGGTTAGCATTCAGGTTGAAGATTGGGACGAGTCGGAGCCACCAATTGATGTCGTGATTGAAGATGGGCAGAACGTGGTGGTAACGTTAACGGATGTTTCAAATGGGGTGGTGGTTGATCGGGCGGATTTGTATTTGTCTTCTGAACATTACGACCGAGAAGTGCGGAATGTTCCCGTGGCGAATAATAAGATGGAATTTGTGTTTCCACGAGAGATTGAAGGTGGAACTTTACGATTAAATAAAGCTCACTTCCATACAGTGACGGGAGATGAGTTTGATTATTATTTTAAAGATAAGGAGTTGCTAGGGGATGATTGGGATGAGTTGTCTTTGGTGGCCCCGAAGGTCGGGGATGCTTGGGGTGATGGGGTGATTTTTGCGGTGGGGAAAGTGACGGGATATGATGAAAATACATCTTCCTTTATGACTGACATTACGGGAATTAATGCTTACAGGGGACGAGAGGTGTCAAGTAAATCGCTTGGAAGCATAGAATGGTGTAGTGATAAAGCAAAAGGGGCAAGTTCTCTTATTGGTGTGGTGAATTATAATGATGGCAAAAGTAATTTGATTGCATTAGAAAGTTTTATCAAGAAAAATGATGATAAATTAGACAATTATCCGGCATTCAAAGCTTGTCAAGATTTGGGAAGTGGATGGTATCTACCGGCATTGAATGAAATAAAATGGATCCTTTTACATCGAGATCAATTAAATGTGATTATTGAAAGAGAACAGGGAGATTTGATAGAAGCAATCGTGCATGGAAGTTCGACGGAAGAGAAAAAGGAGGGTACCTCTTCGAAATATTATTATGCTTCCATGGCTGATGGAATAAGCAATACGGGATATTCAAAAGTTGGGAGCTCGGAAGTCCGAGCCGTTCGTGCCTACTGATGAAACTTCTCGTGATGGATTGACGTAATGCTTTAAGATGAACTTGAGTATCAATATGGATACGTCATAATGTTGATGGGAAACGCTTTATCTTCGTGATGAGGGGTATACGGCGGAGAGAAGATTGATGTTTCGTCATCGATTGCAGGCCTCTCCGTGAATTTAGGCTATACGCGTAAGGATTTGAAAGGAAGAAGCGGAATAAAACCCGCAAACCTTTTAAATTAAAGATTATAACTTTATATTTGCAAAAAAATTAAAACACATAACCATGATAATGCATAAAGTTACAACTTTAAATCAATTTATTATTGAACGGCAAGCCGAGATTCCCGGGGCTACCGGAGAATTTTCACGACTTTTGCACCACATAGGTATCGCTGCCAAAAAGGTTCACCGGGAGGTTAATAAGGCTGGTTTGGTAGATATACTTGGAAAGGTGGGTTCAATCAACGTGCAAGGAGAGGACCAACAGAAGTTGGATGTCTATGCCGACAAAACTTTTATGGATGAGTTGAGGGCGAGTGGCGAGTGTTGTGGGGTGGCTACTGAAGAAAATCAGGACATCGTGGTTTTCGAGGAAGGATTAAGTAAGGACGGGAAGTACATCATTTGTATGGACCCACTGGATGGATCGTCAAATATAGACGTGAATGTTTCCGTGGGTACGATCTTCTCTATTTATAAACGTATTTCTCCTATCGGGGAACCGCTCGTGATGGACGATTTCTTCCAGCCCGGAACGGAACAGGTGGCTGCCGGTTATGTGATTTACGGGTCATCAACCATGTTAGTGTATACTTCCGGTAACGGGGTGAATGGTTTCACGCTGGATACTTCTATCGGGGAGTTCTGTTTGTCTCACCCGAATATGCAAACACCGGAAAGCGGAAAGATATATTCTATCAACGAGGGTAATTACGTGAATTTCCCCGTGGGTGTGAAAAAATTTATCAAGTATTGTCAGGAGAAAGATGAGGCAACGAACCGGCCGTACACGTCCCGTTATATCGGGTCTTTGGTAGCCGATTTTCACCGGAATATGTTGAAAGGTGGGGTGTTCTTATATCCGCAGACAAGTTCTCACCCGACAGGAAAGTTGAGATTGTTGTACGAGTGTAACCCGATGGCGTTTATCGCCGAACAATCCGGAGGGTTGGCCACGGACGGGGAGCAACGAATCTTGGAGATAAAGCCGGAGGCTCTCCATCAACGGGTGCCGTTGTACACGGGTTCGAAGAAGATGGTACAGAAAGTACAGGAGTTTCTGACATTCTTCAATAATATCTAGGAATAAAAAACTTCAAATGGATGATTGTAACAGCGATCATCCATTTGAAATTAAAGAGGAAGTTAAAAATAAATCGAAATATATGATAGCAAAACAATTAATTGAGCCAAAGAGCATTGTGGTTGTGGGTGGTTCTGACGACATTCATAAACCCGGGGGTACCGTGTTGCGGAATTTGCAAGACGGGAACTTCAAAGGTTCGCTTTACGTGGTGAACCCGAAGATGGATGAAGTGCAGGGAATTAAAGCGTATCGTGACGTGAAGGATCTTCCGGAGGTGGATTGCGCTATTTTAGCGATTGCCGCTAAATTCTGCCCGTCAACCGTGGAAGTGCTTGCTAAACAGAAGAACGCGAAAGCATTTATTATCCTTTCTGCCGGGTTCCACGAAGAGAACGAGGAGGGAGCCAAGTTGGAGCGCCAGATTGTGGAGACGATTAATTCGGTAGGTGGATCATTAATCGGACCGAACTGTATCGGTGTCTTGACAAACCATTACAGTGGGGTGTTCACGAGCCCGATCCCGGAACTGAACCCGCAAGGGGTGGATTTGATTTCCGGTTCTGGTGCAACGGCATTGTTTATCATGGACTCCGGGATGCAAAAAGGAATTAAATTCAATAGCATGTATTCCGTGGGTAATTCAGCTCAATTAGGTGTAGAGGAGATTTTGGAATACATGGACGAGTCGTTTGATCCGAAGACGAGTTCTCGTGTGAAATTATTATACGTGGAGAGCATCGAAAAGCCGGAGAAGCTGTTGAAGCACGCGTCTTCTTTGATTCGCAAGGGATGCCGGATCGCTGCCGTTAAGTCAGGAGGTTCTGCAGCCGGAAGTCGTGCCGCTTCTTCTCACACGGGAGCTTTAGCCAGTTCGGATGTTGCCGTGGAGGCTTTGTTCCGCAAGGCTGGTATCGTGCGTTGTAACGGGCGTGACGAGTTGATGACGGTTGCAGGAATTTTCATGCACCCGGAGATGAAAGGTCGTAACATGGCTGTCGTGACTCATGCCGGTGGACCTGCCGTTATGTTGACGGATGCTCTTTCTAACGGTGGAATGGATGTTCCGCATATTGAAGGCGAGAAAGCGCAGGAGTTATTGACGAAATTGTTTGCCGGGTCGTCCGTGGGTAACCCGATCGACTTCTTGGCAACGGGTACGGCTGAACAATTAGGATATATTCTGGATGCTTGTGATCAGGATTTTGACAATATTGACGGGATGGCGGTTATTTTCGGTAGCCCCGGTTTGTTCCCCGTGTTCGACGTGTACAGGGTACTTGACGAGAAGATGAAGACGAGCAAGAAGCCGATTTTCCCGATTTTCCCTTCTTCCAAGATCGTGAAGGACGAGATTGCGGAGTTCGTGTCTAAAGGTCGTGTTTATTTCCCGGATGAGGTGTTGTTTGGAAATGCCTTGTGCAAGATTTACAAGACTCCAGCCCCGCAACCGGAACATTTTGAAATGCCGGATATGGACGTGAAGAAGATCCGTGAGGTGGTGGATAACGCGCAAAACGGTTATTTGTCTCCGGACGAGATTCATACTTTGTTGGATGCTGCCGGGGTAGCGAGAGCTAAAGAGGGAGTTTCTGATAACGAGGAGGAGATTGTTAAGATGGCAAAAGAGATCGGGTTCCCGCTGGTGATGAAAGTTGTTGGACCGATCCACAAATCGGATGTTGGTGGAGTCGTGTTGAATGTGAGCGACGAGGAGACTGTTCGTCGTGAGTTCAAGCGGATGATGCAGATCAAGGATACGTACGCGATCATGCTGGCTCAACAGTTGAGCGGAACGCAAGTGTTTATCGGTGCTAAACGAGATGATAAGTTCGGTCACATGGTACTTTGCGGGTTGGGAGGTATCTTTATCGAGGTGTTGAAAGACGTGAAGGCCGGATTGGCCCCGATGTCTAAAGACGAGGCTCATGGCATGATTAAAGAGTTGAAATCTTACAAGATTATACAAGGTGTTCGCGGACAGGAACCCGTGAACGAGGATAAGTTTGCCGAGGCCGTGATGAGAATCTCTGCTTTGGTGAAGGTTGCCCCGGAAATCTTCGAGATGGACTTGAACCCGTTGTTGGGGAATAAAGATAACGTGGTGGCTGTAGACGCTCGTATCCGTATCGAGAAATAGGAATTTCTCATGCGAGCTTGGAAAAATTATAGTAAGGAAGAGAGAAAAATGATCATTATAATAGGAGTATTGCTGCTGGCAATACTCCTAAGTTTTGGTCGTATCAGTAGCGGTTGGAAAAAAGGATTTGATTTCTTCTATTCCTCTCCCAAGGAGGAAGTGAATAAGGACGCCCGGTGAACCAAAGTCCGGAGAACGGGAACACGGATGCGTCGAGCGAGAGTACAGAAAAATAATGTTTAAAATTCCCCGGGAGGGTGTGGTTTTCCGGGAAACGGGTAAAGTATGTGTGATGAAAAAAAGTGATTTTATTGTTATCGGGTGTGTTATTGTATGCCTGTTGCCTTTCTTCGTGTCTGATGCCGTGTATTCTTTTTATAAAACATTTAATGCCGAGCATGGTATGATTATGAGCTTTTTGAAGTTCGCAATCTTGTCAACACTAGGGGAATGTATCGGGTTGAGGATCAGTGCCGGAGTGTATAACCGGAGTGGTTTCGGGATCTGGCCCCGTGCTATCGTGTGGGGTGTGCTGGGAATGGGTATCAGTATGGCAATGACGATTTTCTCAAGCGGGGTTCCGGTCTTTCTGAAGACGATGGGTATGGAAAATGCTGTTACGGTGATGGGGGAGAGTTTATCGTGGGATAAGGTGTTCGTGGCCTTCTGTATTTCCGTGGCACAGAACACGATTTTCGCTCCTGTTTTTATGACGTTGCATAAGATCACGGATACGCATATACTGAGTCATGGTGGGACGTTATCCGGTTTCTTTACCCCGATCAAGATGGGGGAGATCATGGCAAATTTGAATTGGCGGGTACAGTGGAATTTCGTTTTCAAGAAGACGATTCCTTTTTTCTGGTTCCCGGCTCACACGATCACCTTCTTGTTGCCGGGTGATATGCGGGTTTTGTTTGCAGCCCTGCTGGGGGTTGTCCTAGGAGTTTTGTTAGCAATTGCCACGCATAAAAAATAGACGTCTATAACTTTTCGTCTTTCTTACCGTATAGTTTATAGTTGATAATAATGGTTTAATCACTATAAACTATATTTTTATGGATAAAAATAAGATTGAACAAAAGAAACCGGGTTCGAATCAAAAGGGCGTGGAGGAGGATAGTCCTTTACGTTTGACGGCCGATCTGGAAGGCAACTATCTGTTGGATGAGCGGACGAGCGAGATGAAGTGGTTGGGGATTTTTTATTCTCCTGCCGGGGGAAGTGTTCACCGGGTAGCCAAGATACTGAAGAAGAAGATCGGAGCGGATAAGGTGGATATGTTTTGCGTGAGTGATGTTCAGGCGGATCGGTTGCTGGACTACAAGAATTTGATACTGGTATGTTCTTCTTTAGGGCGTAGTACTTGGGAGAGGGAACAGCGGGATCGTTGGGCCAAGTTCTTCCCGAGTATGCGTAAGATTTCCTTGAAGGATCGTTTCGTGGCTCTTGTCGGTTTGGGTGATCACGTGACCTACCCGAAGAATTTCGTGGATGGTATGGGGTATATGGCGGAATTGGTGATGGGACTAGGCGGAACTCTCGTGGGAAAGACTTCGACGGACGGGTACGTGTACGAGGATTCCACTGCCGTGATCGATGATCTGTTTGTGGGGCTACCTTTGGATGAAGATTTTGAATCGGAAAAAACGGATGCTCGAATAAGCAAATGGTTGGATATGGTGTTACCGGAATTCGAAAGGATTTGATCGTTTGTGGCGACTGTTAGGTCTGTATTGGAATTTGGGAAATAAGGATGTGATAAAAGTTTTTTGTTACATCCTTATTTTATTTTTAAGGTATAGGCGGGAATTTGTTGAAAAAAGAGTTACTTTTGAGGCAAGCGGTTTCATGGTTTATTGGTCTTTACCGTGTAATCGTGCTTATGTAGAACGCAAAATGTATTAAACATGATGAGAAGTATTGTATGTATACTACTCTTCTTGATGGGGAGTAGTGTATTCGCACAAAAGGCGGATTTTAAAGCTTGTGCCAAATTTTCCGAGAGAAATCTTTCTGATTATGTCCACAGTTTATCGGTTTATCCTTCGTGGATCGGGAATTCTGATTTTTTCTGGTATTATTACACGACGGGTGACGGAACGGTGTATTATTTGGTGGATGCCAAGAAGGGGAAAAAGCAAAAATTATTTTCGACGGAACGGCTTGCCGCAAGATTAGCGGAATTGACAGGTAAAACTGAAGATGTTCGGGATTTTAAATTGGGAGGGTTCCGTTTTGAAGGGGATAATCCTTATCGATTGATGTTTTCCAAGTACGGGAAAGATTTTGAATACGATGTGAAACGTGATGTTTTGAAAGAATATTCACGGGAAAGAAAAGAGAATAGTTTTAGCCGGGTTCCTTACTGGCAGCGCTGGTCTCCGGATAGCAATTATATGGTGTATGCTTACAAACATAACGTGTATATACAGGAAAAGGGGGACACAACTTCTTACCAGTTAACGACGGATGGAGAACGTTATTATTCATATTCTTTTCAGCGGGATAAGGATACGGACAAGAAGGAAGGGGCATCAATTACTTGGTCGGGGGATTCCAAGGTGTTCTATTGTCTGCGGCAGGATCGTCGGAACGTGGGGGAGGGGTATTTGATTGATCATCTGGCAGAGCCCCGTCCGACATTGAAAACTTATAAATTTCCGATGCCGGGGGAAAAGTATGTTTACACGTATGATTTACATTTGTTTGATGCAGAGAAGAGATCGCATCAGGTGGTTGACATTGCGAAATATCCGGATCAGGAGGTGAAAGTGATGCTTTTTGATTTTAATAAATACCCGGAATATATTTATTTTACCCGTAAGAGCCGGACGTGTGACGAGATGGATCTTTGCCGGGTAGATACCCGTACAGGAGAGGTTTTTGAAATTATTCACGAACGTTGTGAACCACATTTTACAGAGCAATTGTTTGAATGTCGAATTCTGAATGGAGGGGAGGATATTCTTTGGTGGTCGGAACGTTCCGGCTGGGGACAATATTATCTTTATAACAAGGAGGGGCAGTTAAAGAATCCGGTGACAACAGGGGATTTCGTGGCAGGGAGAATTACGGAGATGGACACGTTGGGACGTAGTTTCGTGTTTGAGGGGTATGGTCGGGAGAAGGGAATAAATCCGGAGTATCGTCTTTTTTATAAAGTGAATTTTGATGGTTCCGATTTGACGTTGTTAACTCCCGGAGACGGGTTTCATTCGATTGATCTGGCCAAGAACGGGAAATATTTGATTGATAATTATTCCCGGGCGGATCAGGAGCCGATTGCCGAATTAAGAGACACGAAGGGAAGGAAAATTATGGAATTGGAACGTCCCGATTTACGCTTGCTGTACGAGATGGGATGGAGGAAACCGGAACGGGTAAAGGTGAAAGCGGCTGATGGGATTACGGATCTTTATGGCGTGATGTACCGGCCGTTTGATATGGATTCGACACGGAAGTACCCGATTATCATAAACGTGTATCCGGGACCGCAAGAGAATTTTGTTCCACAGTCTTTCACGTTGGATGATAATGGAAACGAGTCTTTGGCTCAGTTGGGTTTTATCGTGATTAATGTCGGTTTTCGGGGGAGTTGTTTTACCCGGGGACGGAATTACCATTGTTTCGGGTATGGAAATTTGAGGGACTACGCTTTGGCGGATTGTAAGTTCGTGATCGAACAGTTGGCTAACCGATATTCTTTTATTGATTTGGACCGGGTGGGTATTTACGGACATTCCGGAGGTGGTTTTATGGCTGCAGCCTCTATTCTGACGTATCCGGATTTCTATAAAGTTGCGGTTGCTGCATCCGGTAATCATGATAATAATATATATACGAAATGGTGGGGTGAAACTTATCATGGCGTGAAAATGCATGAGAAGAAAGTGGGGAAACAGGATAGCGTGATGTATTCGTTTGAATCCAAAATTCCTACGACGATCGAATTGGCTAAAAACTTGAAAGGAAAGTTACTGTTGATAACGGGGGATATGGATATTAACGTGCATATGGCTCATACGATTCGTTTGGCCAATGCTCTGATGCAAGCGAATAAACGCTTTGATTTGATGCTTATTCCCGGGGCGGACCACGGCTTGGGTTCTCCTTATTATGTGAATCTTATCCGGTATTATTTTATTGAAAATCTTTTGGGTCAGAGACTAGATAATGTCGATATGAGTAGCATTGATTGATAATGATTAAACGATCCTTTTTTGATAATTATTTTCGACAAAAAATTATTAGTAATTCAAAGATAACATTTTTTAGCTTAACCTAATTATCAGGTACTTGATTTTTTTTCACCTATCACACTTTAACATCTTCCTTGAAAATGTAAAAGATCAAAAAAGGATCGTTTAATGACAGAGGAACGAGGTGAGTATATTCGATTTTTGAATGGGGAAGTGCTTGTTTTTAAGCACTTTTTTAAAGAGCATTTCCCCAAATTTTTTGCCTTTACTTCTCGTTTTATTGATGATTCGTATGTACGGGAAGATATTGTGCAGGAAACTTTCATTATTGTTTGGTCCCGACATTTAAAAGTGTTTGATTCAGAAATGGCATTGCAGGCTTTTATTTATCGAACTCTTCGAAACAAGTGTCTGGATTATATTCGTCATGAAAAAATCAAAGAACGTTATTCAAGTGAGTATTCGAAGGAACGGGAGACAAGTGATTATTTGATGCAGGCAATCATAGATGAAGAGAGTCGTTTCTTGATTCATAAAGCGATCAAATCGTTAACTCCTCAAGTGCAGGCCGTGATAAAATTACATTTAGAGGGCAAGAAGAATAAAGAGATTGCGGAGGAAATGGGGATAAGTGAAACAACTGTGAAATTTCATAAATCGGTTGCTTATAGGGAGTTGAATAAATCATTGGGGCATTTATTTTTAATGATTACCATGTTGTCGTAGTTTTTTTGAAAAAAATAAAAATTTCACCTATACTGTTTTTTCTCTCGATCGTTATTGGGGAAACGAGAGTTAGATGAAAGAGATAAGTCAGTATTTATTCATAGCTAAATTAATCTGTAAAGAACGGATTACCGGGTTGGATGATTCGGAGAGAAGACAGTTGGATTTATGGAGGAATGAATCCAAGGAGGGAGAACGTGTCTTTTTAAACCTGCAAAAAATTTCCACGGAAGAGTTAGAAAAACGGTATGACGGGGTGGATGTTGATATGAAATGGGAAGATTTCAAGAAACGGCAACAACAGGGAAGGAGAAATATAAGAGTGGGAGTGACTGTTGCGGCGAGTATTTGTTTGTTGATAACAAGTGGGTTGTGGTTATGGTTGGGAGGTGCAAGAGAGGAACGTGTTGTTTTGGCAGAACAGGGACGGAAAAATAATGTTTGTCTTGTATTGTCAACCGGAGAAGTGGTGGATATTTCGAACGTAGAGCAAGATGAGGTAAAATTGGATAAAGGGACAAAACTTTATTCCGGGAATCGTTTGGAGTATGTTCGACCGGATTCTTTGCATAAGAAGGAGTTGGAGTTTAACCAGTTGATTATTCCGAAAGGGACATTTTACCATTTAGTTCTTTCGGATGGGACGAAAGTGTGGCTGAATGCGGATTCAAAAATAAAATACCCGGTGTCTTTCGGTAAAGATAAAAGAGAGGTCAGTTTGCATGGCGAGGGATACTTCGAGGTTGCCAAAGACAGTACCCGTCCTTTTATCGTGAGTACGGATAAGATGGATGTGAAGGTTCTGGGGACAACTTTTGACGTGAACACGTACGAGGATGAAGGAAAAAGTTTTGTCGTTTTGGTAGAGGGACTCGTGGAAGTGTCGGCGGGAAAAGGGGAATCCCGGATAATTACCCCGGGGCATATGGCAGAAGTGAATATGTATGACGTGCAGGCTAAGATTCAAGTTTTAAAGTGTGACACGGAACATTATGTTGCTTGGAAGAACGGTAATTTCAGTTTTAGGAATGCCTCGTTAACGGAAATTTTGAAACGGGTGTCCCGGTATTATGATGTAACCGTTATTCGGGAACAAGTGTTTGAGGAAGAGTACTATACCGGAGATGTGTCAAGCGACGTCTCGTTAGAGTCTTTGCTTGCCGTTATTGAATCCTCAACTTCTGTATCATTTAAAGTAGAACGCAAAATCGTCTATGTACAAAAGAAAAGAGATTAGGCTAATTGGTCTTTCCTAATCTCTTTAACGCAAAATGTTATATAGACATAACACACAAATATAGGTAAAAATGATGGTAGAAAAGTTTTTTTTCAGGAAATTCAACAAGTGTTGTGCATTTTTGATGCTACTGTTATTCGCATCGGGCACACTTTGGGCAGGACATTCACCGGAAAAGATAACCTTGAAGGTGACAAACGAGAAACTGGTTAAAGTGCTTGAAGAGATCAAAAAGCAATCCGGGTATAATTTTGTATACAACGAGAAATTCGTGAAGGATCTTGGAGGAATAACAGTTGATGTCAAGGAAGTTTCTTTGGATAGCGTGATGAAAGAGGTGTTGAAGGGTACAGGGTTACGTTATCGAATCCAAGATCGGATTATTTTGTTGGAGAAGGCTCCGCAAGAATCATCCGAACAAAAGTTTAAGGTGATTAGGGGAAGTGTAAAAGACGAGGACGGGGCGCCGTTACCCGGTGTTACGGTAATGATTAAAGGAACCACTATGGGAGTCTCGACGGATGCTACCGGGAATTTTGTTTTGGATATGCCGGATGGGTATCAGGTTTTACAGTTTTCTTTTATCGGGATGGAGACGCAGGATGTCAAGTTGGGAGCCACGGAGACACACGTGAATGTGGTGTTGAAGATGGCTGTGGGGCAGTTGGATGAGGTTATCGTTTCCACGGGGTACACGCAGACGACTCAAAAACGAACCACGGGTTCCGTGGCCGTGGTGGGCAGAGAGGTGTTTGAAAATAAGGTCCCCACGTCGATAGATCAATTGTTGCAAGGACAGGTGGCCGGAGTGAGTATCGTGGCCAAATCCGGTCGTCCGGGTGAATCAGCAAAGATTCGGATTCGGGGAACGAATACGCTTACCGGGGACGCAGAACCTTTGTGGGTTGTTGATGGGGTGCCTTTGCAACGTAATATACCGAGTATTGAAAAAGGACGAATTAAAGCGGGTGATTTTAATGATATTTTTGCTAACGGTATTGCCGGGATTAATCCGAATGATATTGAGAATATTACCATATTGAAGGATGCTTCTGCTGCCGCAATCTATGGTTCAAGAGCTGCAGGTGGAGTTATCGTTATCACAACGAAGCGAGGTAAGATCGGGAAAATGGCTGTGAATTATTCGGCTAATTTTTCGATGGTAATGAAACCGCAAAGGGATGGTGATTTGATGAACTCAAAACAAAAATTGGCTTGGGAGCAAGAGCTGTGGGATGAATTCTCGGCGGATGGATTTACGAACGGAACGTATTATCCAGTGGTTGGTATTGTCGGGATGTTACGAGCCAATAAGTTGGGGAAAGATGGTAAGGTCTGGACAGACGAGGGGTTTGAACCGATGAGTGCTGCGGAGCAAGATGCTTATATCGCAGATTTATCTAAAACTACGACCAATTGGTTTGACGAGTTGTTTCGGACTGCTTTTTCGATGAATCATTATTTGTCTTTGTCCGGGGGAACTGATATTGCAACATATTATGTTTCTTTTGGTTATTCGAAGGATAATGGAATTTTAAGAAAGACTTCATACGATCGGTATAGTTTATCTACAAAGGTAAAATTGAATCCTCACGAGCGAGTTTCGATAGATTTGGGTGTTGATTTTTCTCAACAAAAATCGGATGGGTCTTCGTTAAACGTGAATCCTTTCCAATATGCTTATTTTGCCAATCCTTACGAGAAGCCGTATAATGAAGACGGCTCCTACAGACCGGATTATACTTATTATAATTTGAATCAAATTAATGGTGGAAGAGAGGCCATACTTCCTGCTAACGGGTATAATATTATGCGTGAAATTAATGAGACATCTAGTGTTGCGGATGATTATGCTGCCAATTTGATGTTAAGTTTGAATTATATAATTTCTTCAAAGTTCCGTTTTTCGGGTTTGCTTTCTTATAGTTTTATCAATAATAAGTCGGATAATATAAATGGAATTGATACTTATGCCGCTTTTAAGGATAAACCTAGCGAGTTGGACGATTGGAATAGTCGGAGAACTTACGGGTCGATAACTCAATCTTCAGCTAATAATACAAATTATAGTGCGAGAGGACAACTGAATTATTCGGATATTTTCAATTCGATTCATCGCTTGCAGGTATTGGCTGGAGCAGAAATACGAGGTTCTAAAGCGAAGAGTATTTACGAAAAACGCTATGGTTATGATCCTGTTACCGGAAATTCTTCTACCCCGGCTCCGGAAAAGACAGATGATCAGGTTGACTATAATAAATTGGTGGATATGGCGAATTTAATTGATGGGCTTGCCGGGCAGTCTATTGAAGAAACCCGTTTCGCATCGTTTTATGCTTCCGTGGATTATAGTTTGTACGATAAGTATATTGCCAGTCTTTCTTTCCGTACAGATGGGTCCAATAATTTCGGTAGTGACGAACAGTTTAATCCGACTTGGTCTTTGGGGTTGGCTTGGCACGTGGGAGATGAACATTTTATGGAAAAACTTCATCCTGTTCTTAGTCGCTTGAAATTGAGCGTGGCAATGGGGTATACCGGAAACGTGAACAAAACGGAAAAACCGGAGTTGATTATGTATTATTCTACTTCTTATCGGAAAACGGCCGTGGAAAATCTTCGAATCGGGGAAGTTCGGAAAGCTCCTAATCCTCATTTACGTTGGGAGAAAACACGGGATATGAAGGTCGCTTTGGATTTCGGACTTTTTAATAATCGAATTAATGGTTTGGTTGAGGCGTATTATCGTTTGAGTAAGGATCTTGTGACAAGTGTTGATGTCCCTTACGTGACGGGGTTCAGGGGACAAGGTTATAACACCTCTCAGATTGAGAATAAAGGAATTGAGGCAACATTACAGGCTCTTGTTTTCAGGTATAGGGATTTTAAATTTAATGCTTCGGTAAATGTTGCTTGGAATAGTAATATATTGAAACGTTACACCTCTCCTATATCGTATTCGGCTAACAATTTTGTCGGTTATCCTTTAGGTTCGATTTTTGCAGGTAAGTCAATGGGAATAAACCCGGAAACCGGGTTGTATAAATATAAATTACGTCCAGATGCAGATATTTTGAAACCGACTGATTTGAGTGATGTGAATAACTATATATATTATAAAGGAACGTCAACGGCTCCGGTGACGGGAGGTTTTAATTTTAGTTTCTCATGGAAAACACTCTCCTTAAGTGTTGGTGGTGCTTATTCGTTAGGAGGAAAGGTTGTGGATGAGATAACATCACCAGTAAGTTATAACACAATAAGTGTTACGGGGATGTCATCGGGGGAAAAGATTCCGACTAGTGAAAATGATTTGTACGTGAACCATTTGAATGTGAGGAAAGACGTGACTAATCGCTGGACAGAAGATAACAGAACTGGCACGAAGTATCCCAGAATTATTGATACTTATGGCGAAAGACTCTATTATGACCAGATTTATCCGACTTCTAGTACGATTACTCGGGCAACCATGTTGGAGAATGTTTCTTTCTTGCGGGTGAAGAATATGTCGTTGTCTTATTCATTGCCTCTGGATGTGGTGAGTAAAATGGGTATTTCTTCCTTGAGTTTTTCTTTTATCCTGACGAATTTATTTACAATAACAAATTATTCAGGGTTAGATCCGGAAACCCCCGGGGCAACTTATCCCTTGGCACGTTCTTGTTCATTTGGACTTAGTTTAGGCTTTTAATTTGTGAGATTATGAAGAATTTGAAAAATATAAGTGTGCTTTTAATGGTATTCTTTGTATGCGTGTCTTGTAAAGAGTACTTGGATGTGAAGCCGAAAGGCGAGGTTATTCCTAAGACTGCTGAGGAGTTTGCAGCTTTGTTAAATAGCCATTTGAGCGAGATCGATGATGGCTATGATGAGGCCATATTGGGTAATGCCATGGAAAAATTGGATTTCGAGTGTTTTAGTGATAACGTAGAGAATAGTTTGACTAAAAATGTGACAGGGATGGGAGCAATTCCCAAATATGTAGGAGATCGTTTGAATTCATTTAAGTCTGAATACGAGAAGTTGTATGCATTAATAAAGAACTGTAATCTGGTGATACATGAAATGGAAGAGGAGAATACTGAGATGGCAAAGTCATGTTATGCCACGGCATACACGATGAGAGGTGTCGCTTATTACAATTTGATGCGTCTTTTTTGTGAACCCTATAACAAGCAAAAGGCTGGGGAACAATTAGGGCTTTCTATCGTGACTCGTTTTGATATGGAAGCGCGACCGAAACGGTCAAGCTTGTCGGAGGTCGTGTCGCTTATAGAGGAAGATTTAAAGAAGGGGATTTCTTATAATTCCAAGTCGGAAATTTTCCGTTACACGGTGGATGTGGCAAAAGCTTATTTGGCTAGGCTATATTTTTGGTCTCAGAATTGGGAACAGGCTATACCCGTGGCAAAAGAAATATTGGAGGCTTATCCGTTGGTGGAGGGGACAGAGTATGTTGATATGTTGTCTGCTCAACATGCACAAAAAGGCAATATTCTTTTACGTTCCTATGTGTTATCTCACATTAGCGGTGATCAAAATTATAATGGAGCGAAGGGATATTTAGCCGTGAAACCGGTAAGTAAAAGTTTTATTGACTTGTTTGTTGAGAAAGAGCGAGATGTTCGGTATTCATTTTTGTTTAATAATAAGCGAGAGGCTCAGAAGGTTCCGCTGGCTTGTATCAGGAGTGCAGAGATGTGCTTGATTTTAGCTGAATCATACGCTTATTTGAATCAGACAAAAGAGGCGCTTGAATATCTAAATCTGTTGAGGGCAAAACGGATTTCAGGTTATACTCCTTATACAATGGGAAATTTACCTGCCGTGGATGAAACAGCCTTGGTTCGGGTAAATGCGGAAGGAGAGGCTTTTACCCCATTGTTGTGGGCGATACATTGTGAACGACGGAAAGAGTTGTTCATGGAGGGAGACCGTTGGTTCGACTTAAAACGAAACGGATGTCCGGAGTTCTGGATTGCCAAGGATGGGCTTAAATACGAGACGAAGCAATTTATGTATACCGCACCGATTCCTTCAAGGGATATTGATTTGATTCCGGGAATGATTCAAAATGAAGGCTATGTCAAGTAATGTAAAGGAGGTAAATATGAAAGCGAGAATAATATTGATGGGTTTAGGGTTTGTTTTATTGGCTTTTTGTGGAGGATGTGATAAACCAGATGATGTACCACCGCGTATTTTGACGGAAAGTCAAGATTACCAGCTACCTAAAGCGAGACCGCTGACTTTGGAGGAACGGGAAGAAATACGGTTGTTGAAGGAAGAGTATAATAATGCGATTCAAGGGTTGTAATAGCTAAAGATTTAAGTGAAATATGATGAAAAATATTATATCGATTATCTGTCTACTGTTGTCGATGTGCTTTGTGGCATGTAATGATGACGACAGTGAAGAGAAAGGGCCTCAACTGGCTTTTTCAGAATTAATCTATACTCTGGATGCGGAAGAGCCGTTGAATGTTGAGATTCGGGTTTCAGAGCCGGTACCAGCAAACACTTCTGTTAAGTTTAATATAAGGGGTGCTGCCGTGCAAGGAGAAGAATATGAGCTTTCTGCTAATGAGTTCGTTATTCCTGCGGGAGAGAGTACCGCTAGTATTACGGTAACGCCTAAAAATAATTTCGAGGATGGAAAGACGATAAAACTGGAATTATATCCTGTTGATGGATACGTGCTTGGAGTGTATAATTTCACCTTGATCGAGGTGCTGACAAAAGGACAGTTAATTTGTTCTTTCCAAGAAGAGAATTATGTTCTACCCGGGGAGGTTGAGATTCGAATGGATGCAAAAGATGCGAATACGGGGAAATATTTTTCGGCGAGTACGGATACAAAAGTTCCTTTTATCGTGGGGGAACATTCTACTGCGATAGAAAATGTACATTATGAATTTGTGGATAATCCCGACAAAATGTTTGTTATTCCAGCCAAGAAGAGTTATGGGACGATAAAGATTAGATTTTTGAAATGGGAAGAGGGGAAAACGACCTTGTTTTTATTAGTGCCGGATGGAAATGATCGTATTCTGCCGGGTGATGTGGATCAGACTGAGATTTATGTAAAGGGAATGACAACTCCCGATCGGTTAGAAGGCAAATGGGTGTTTAAAGAGTTGACATCAATGGATTACGTGAAAAATAATGCATGGTATGGTGGGGAAGAGATCGCAAATATGCCGGAAAATAATTTACCGACGGATATGTTGGAGTTTGTGAATGGTGGAACTCGCTTGAAGGTTCATGCGGACGGAGATATGGCGAAGTATTTTAGAGATGCCGATGTCACGTTCTTGAAAGAGCAACTGGTTTATTTGTATGAATTTGGGGGAATCGGACGACCGCCTCAGGTGACGGTATCCATGATGAATTTGAGTCAGGCAAATGTCAATTTCTCGGGTGTAAATGAAAAATTGAGGTCCGTGCAGGTTGGTTTTAGATTGTTAGAAGATAATGAAACCTTGGAGGTAACCGTGTTTGATTATGAGCCGACAGATTTCTTGTATAATACGTATAAAGATCTTGCGGCTTGGTCAGGAGAAGGGGAATTCCCCATGGAGATGCACATGATCAGGTATCATTTTACTAAGGTGAAGTAAGCGATGAAGTGGTGTCTAGGTTTATGGATTGCATGCTTGTGGGCGTGCAATCCTATTAATGAAGTGCAGATTTCGGGTGATTTGTTTCATTATAAAGGGGGTAAATTGTATTTTGAAATTTGCGGGCAAGATACAACGATAACTGTTGCTTTAGATAGTATGGGGAGTTTTGAGGCTGTTCTACCATTGACGAAAGCGGGTTATGTGCGATTGGCAAATGGGAAGGCCGCTTTTCCTCTTTATTTGCAACCGGGAAAGAGTGTTCGTTTGAAAATGGATGTGAAGAAAGTACAAGAGGGAGATTACGAATCCGTTGAGTTTTTAGAGGGGAGTAATTCAGAGACACGGATGATGGCTGATTATTATCAGAAACAATGGTTCCCGTCCACGCAAGAGATGTTTGTACTTCCGCCAAATGATTTTAGACAGATCATGGATTCTATTGTGCATTTTAATGATAGTATTATTTCTGCATTCGTGAAAAAGAATACTTGTGATCCGGCGTTTGTGAAATTATTTCGAATACAAGTGAAAGTGCCGTTGGCAGCCTCTTATTTTTATTATCCCATGTATCATTCGTTATTGAACCGGGAAGATGAAAGTGAGATCCCCGCTGATTTCAATATATTTGATCGGATGTTGCCAAAGAATGATATTGATGTTTATCAACGTGTGTATCGCTATAAAATTTACGAGGTTTCCTATTGGAATAATTTGCTGGGTGAGAAGTTGGCTGGTTTGATGTCAGAACCGGAACAATTCGTGAATTCTTATATTGACGAGTTGAATAAATTGGGATTGCACGAACAGATTCGGGATGATATAGGGAATAATTTCGTGATGCAGTATTATAATGAATTACCGGAGGAAGCCGTGTTGATATTGAAAAGCAGATATAAGGAGATTGTTGTTAATCCGAAGTACCTGAAAGAAATAGAACGTGTTTTTCAAAATGTTTTGCCCTAAAAGAATTTTCAACTTTCAATTAATTGACTATCTTTGCACCCGCCTATCGAGAATAGGTAAGTAATTAATGAGTTAAAATTAAAAAGAATGGCAACTAAAATTAGATTAGCAAGACACGGTCGTAAAGGACGTCCGTTCTACCATGTAGTGGTAGCAGATAGTAGAGCTCCGCGTGATGGTCGTTACATTGAAAGAATTGGTTCTTACAACCCGATGACCAACCCGGCTACAATTGATTTAAATTTCGACAGAGCGTTATATTGGTTGATGACCGGAGCTCAACCGACTGACACGGCTAAAAGAATCCTTTCTTACGAGGGAGTACTTATGAAAAAGCACTTGTTGGAAGGAGTGAAGAAAGGTGCATTTGATATGGCTGCTGCTGACACGAAATTTGAAGCTTGGAAAAAAGAGAAGATTGCTAAAATTCAGGCTAAAATTGCTCGTTTGGCTAACGAATCAGAGAGCGCTTATAAGGCTCGTCTGGAAGCTGAGGCTAAAGTAAAAGAGGCTAAAGCTGAGATCGTGGCTAAAAAACAAGCAGAAATTGCCGCTGCAAAAGCTGAAGCAGAAGCAGCTGCTAGAGCAGAAGTAGAGGCTGCTGCAACTGAAGCCGCCGCAGAGGCTGCTCCGGAAGCTCAAGCAGAAACTCCAGCAGCAGAGTAATTTTATGGTCAAGAGAGAAGATTGCGTAAAGATAGGAGAGATCGGTAAGACTCATAACTTACAGGGAGCCCTTATTGTTTATACGGATAATGATCTTCTTGAACAATACATGGATGAACCGGTGTTTATTCTTTTAGAAGGAGCACCGGTTCCCTTTTATATTGCCGAAGATGGTTTGACGGAGAGAAACCATTCTTCTTATATTGTCAAATTTGATTTTGTTGACTCGAAAGAACAGGCGGATCGTTTGGTGGGATGTGACCTGCTAATGGATAAATACCTGTTGGAAGAAGAGAATGAATTGCCTTTTGAGCTTTCAGACTTAATTGGCTATTCCGTGCTGGACGAGTTGACGGGAGAGATGGGTGTCGTGGAGCAGGTGGATAATTATTCAGGTAACGTGGTTCTCACGATAAAAATATTTTCTAAAGAAATTCTTCTTCCCGTATCCGATGAATATGTCTTGGATATTTCTCATGACGAGAAAAAGATGCATGTAAATATTTCTGAAGAAATCAAGGAACTTTATTAGATCTTTTTAAATATTTAAACGTATAAATAGCTAAAAATAGATAGCTACTTGCGTGTCTTATTGGGTGTTTTGGAATAAGGTATTTATCATGTAAAGTCCAATTTTTATTAAAGCAAAATATTTTCGTAGAATATTTGTATTTTGTATTGATTTTATATTTGGAAAATTTTTCAACTTTTCTTTAAGTACTAATCATGTGATTATGATGTAATTATGTGTTCATTTTGGAAAACTTTCCTGTTTTGTTAGTAAAAATATTTTTCCAAGAAGTTTTTTTTCTTTAGTTTTGTCCTTATAGAATTGGTTGCAAAAATACTATTTATATAATACGCTAATGGAACAAACTACGAAGAAAGTGGAAAAGCAAAAAGAAACTGTGAAAGAAAAGAAAGTCTACACGCAGGAGGAGGCTTATAGCAGTTCCTTGAATTATTTCAAGGGGGATGAGTTGGCTGCCCGTGTTTGGGTAAGCAAGTACGCTTTAAAAGATTCTTACGGGAATATTTTTGAGTTGAATCCGGATGATATGCATCATCGTTTAGCTTCAGAGATCGCTCGGATTGAAAGAAATTACATGAACCCGATGAGTGAAGAACAAATTTTCGAGGTGTTGCGTGATTTTAAATATATCGTTCCGCAAGGAGGGCCGATGACGGGAATCGGCAACGATTATCAAATTGCATCCCTTTCTAACTGCTTCGTGATAGGGCATGATGGTCCTTCTGATTCCTATGGTGGGGTAATGAAAATTGATCAAGAGCAAGTGCAATTGATGAAACGAAGAGGTGGAGTAGGGCATGATTTATCTCATATTCGTCCGAAAGGATCTCCGGTGAAAAACTCAGCCTTGACATCTACTGGAATAGTTCCTTTCATGGAGCGTTATTCGAATTCGACCCGGGAGGTCGCACAAGATGGTCGGCGGGGAGCGTTGATGTTGAGTGTTTCCATCAATCACCCGGATTCAGAAAGTTTCATTGACGCGAAAATGACTGAGGGGAAAGTTACCGGAGCTAATATCTCGGTGAAAATTGATGATGAGTTCATGAATGCGGTTATCGAAGAACGTGATTATATTCAAAAATATCCGGTATATTCTGACGAGCCCAAAAACGTGAAACAGATTAGTGCGGTAAAATTGTGGAATAAGATTGTTTATAATGCATGGAAATCTGCCGAACCGGGTATCTTGTTCTGGGACACGATTATTCGGGAGAGCGTGCCTGACTGTTATGCTGATTTGGGTTACAGAACTGTTTCTACGAATCCTTGTGGAGAGATTCCGTTGTGCCCGTATGATTCATGTCGTTTGCTGGCGATTAACTTGTATTCTTACGTGGTAAATCCTTTTGAAAAAGACGCATATTTTGATTACGAGTTGTTCCGGAAACATGTGGCTATTGCTCAACGTTTGATGGATGATATTATTGATTTGGAATTGGAGAAAATAGATGCCATTCTTGAAAAAATTGCATCAGATCCGGAAGACAACGAGGTGAAGGGTGTTGAGATTCGGTTGTGGGAGAAAATTAAAACAAAAGCCAGAGAAGGGCGTCGTACCGGGGTTGGGATCACGGCTGAAGGTGATATGTTAGCTGCTCTCGGGTTGCGTTATGGTAGTGGTGAGGCGATAGATTTTTCCGTGGATATTCATAAACAGCTGGCTGTTGCCGCTTATGGTTCTTCTGTCGAGCTGGCTAAGGAGCGTGGTGCGTTTAAGATTTTTGATGTTGAAAGAGAAAAAAATAATCCTTTTATTTCTCGTTTAAGAGAGGCTTCCCCAGAGATGTACGAGGAAATGGTGAAATATGGTCGTCGTAATATTGCTTGTTTGACGATTGCCCCGACGGGAACAACTAGTTTGATGACCCAGACTACTTCCGGTATCGAGCCTGTATTCTTGCCGGTTTACAAGAGAAGAAGAAAGGTGAACCCGAATGACAAGAACGTGCATGTTGATTTCACGGATGAGATGGGGGATGCTTACGAGGAGTTTATCGTGTTCCATCATAAATTTGCCGTTTGGATGGAGAAAAACGGGTATGATGTTCATAAGCGCTACACGAACGAGGAGATTGATGAAATGGTGGCTAAGTCACCTTATTATAAAGCTACTTCTAATGATATTGATTGGGTTGCTAAAGTGCGTATGCAGGGACGTGTACAAAAGTGGGTGGATCACTCCATCAGTGTTACCGTGAATCTGCCTGCAGATGTTTCAGAGGAGTTAGTTGGACAGCTTTATATTGAGGCTTGGAAGAGTGGATGTAAAGGATGTACGGTTTATCGTGACGGTTCTCGTTCCGGAGTTTTGGTTTCCAATAAAGATAAGAAGACGGATGGAGCAATGCCTGCCAAGCGTCCGAAAGAATTGGATGCAGAAATCGTGCGTTTCCAAAATAATAAGGAGAAGTGGATTGCCTTTATCGGTTTGTATGACGGACGTCCTTACGAGATCTTTACCGGTATCGCTGATGATGAAGAGGGAATCATGTTGCCGAAAGCCGTGACCGACGGTAAGATTGTAAAGAACACGGATGAAGAGGGAAATAGTCGTTACGACTTCCAGTTCTCAAATAAGAGAGGTTTCAAGACGACAGTCGAGGGGTTATCATATAAGTTTAATAAAGAGTATTGGAACTATGCGAAATTGATTTCCGGGGTCTTGCGTTATGGTATGCCGATCAATCAAATCGTGGATTTGGTTGCTGCCATGGAGTTCGATAATGAAAATATCAACACGTGGAAGAATGGTGTGGAAAGAGCGCTGCGGAAATTTATCCCGGATGGTACGGAAGCTACCGGTTCTGTTTGTGAGAATTGTGGTTCTAAATCCGTTATTTATCAAGAGGGCTGTTTGATCTGTAAGGTTTGCGGTTCTTCTAAATGCGGTTAATGATTATATGGTAATTATATAATAGACTTTCGAGTTATAAGTGAAGGTGGCCAGATTAGTTTGGCCACCTTTTTTCGTGATAATTGATGTGCTAAGGGGTTCTACTTGATTTTCTTTAAAAATGAATTTTTGTATTTATTGAAAATCAGATATTTGCACAAGTAAAAAAGATTGTATTTGTAATATGTATTTGTTGTAAATTATTGTTTATCAGTGTGCTGTATTGAATTTTAAACGAACGATTATTGATTGTTTGAATTGTTAAAAATGGAGGCGTGTTTTTAGACAAATATTTACACATGTACACAATTAAGTTAGACAGACATTTAACAAAGAAAAGTTGCGCTTTGGGGTGACTTGATATTTTTTAATTACCAATATAATTCTTTTTAAGTATGAACAAAAAACGGAATTTTGCAAAAATGGCACTTTTAAGTGCTCTACTTTGTGGTCTTGCAAGTCCTACTTTCATCGGTTGTAAGGATTACGACGACGATATTAAGGATTTGCAGGAGCAGATAACTGCAAACAAAACATCCATTGATGAACTTTTGGGGAAAATTAAGGAGGGACAATTTGTACAGAGTGTTGAGAAAATCGCTAATGGATTGAAAGTTACTTTGGGTGATGGTAGTGTTGTTGAGATCGTGAATGGTAAGGACGGTATTGATGGAAATGACGGAAATGATGGTAAGGTTCCTTCATTTGAAATCAAAGAAGACGGACACTTGTATGCGACTTATGAGGGGCAAGATCCTATTGATTTAGGAAATGTGAGAGGGGAAGATGGAGGTACCGGGACTGTAACTGACGTGAAACTCACGGTACAGGACGGGTATCTTTATTTGAACGGGAAAATTATCGAGCCGAAAATTGCTATCGGTGGAATTTTCTATGTAGAACAACAAGGCTATGTAGAACTTTATATGCCGAAAGGAACAGTGAATGAAGACGGCAGTATTACCGTTGGAGACTACGAGAAAGTAACACTTCCAAAAACAACGAATATTGTAACGGATATTTTATTCATGCCTTTAACTCTTTCTGCAGGAGAGGCTCCCATGATTTTCTTCCCGACAATTGTTCAGGACGAGACTGATGGTGTGGGTAATTATGTAAATGGAATTGCTGCAGCTCCAGAATACACGGTAGGAACAATTCCGGCAGAGCCTAATTCTATTCTTTATGCTGGTAAGGCTGAGTTGAAGTATCAGTTCAATCCTCGTTCTGTTTCTTTTGACGCTTTTAAAGTGTTAGGATTGTGGAAACATGGCGAGGCTACCGTAATTTCTCGTAGCATGAAAGACGGGGCAAACATGATCTTTAACAAGGGTCAGAGATTCTATGATATGGCAAATGGTGTTCTGGAAGGAGCTAAGAGTTATAGTCAAGATAAAGAAGTAGGAATGTTGCATTTCCGTGCAAAATCGTGGAGATTTGCCGAGATGGTAGGTAATAACCACCAAGGTAATAAACGTGATCTTTTGACATTGGCTGTTTTGAATGGGAAAGATACCGTTTATTCAGAAATAGCACCGGCTAAACATTGGCATATTGCACAAAAAGATGTACGTATCGTGAATACGGATGTTGAGCATTATGCACTGGATGCAAACAAGGAAAACTTGTATGCAGATAAATTCCGGTCTGTAAACTCTTATCAAGATAAAAAAGCTGCTCCAGCAAAACAAGAGGATGCAGATGAATACTACAAGAGTTTAGCTCCAATCACGACTTTCGAGATTGCATATGACAACCGGAAAGATAATGGCGGTAAAGGATTAAACTTGACAGAACTTTTCCGCACATTCTTCATTGACAATGGAACGGAATATCCGTTTATGACGAATGGATTTGATGATTACCAGTTGAAATTCGAAACTGTTTCTTTCAATAATTTAGGTGTTGACCAAACAGAAAGATATTTGGAATTGGTTCCTACCATGGAAAAAGACGGAACGGATGAAAGACAATTAGTAACTAAAGCTTACGTGAAATCTCCGGATCAATATCCAGGATTTGAACAAGGTGATCACTCTGCTGCTATTGGAAGAACTCCGATCGTGCGTGTGAAATTGGTTGCTCCGGTTGAAGATGGTGCTAGTGCAGAAGCAGAAGAAAATGTTGTTGCTTCTCGTTTGATCAAGTTAGAAATCAAGGGTAAAGAGAGTGTAACTGAAAAGATCGTAATCAAAGACACGATCAGAGTAATGCTACAACATAAAGATCAAGCTGTAGAACTTGATATGGACCACATCTACAATGACCTTCGTGTACAACAAGCTGGTTCTAGAGGTAGAGAAGAATTCCACAAACATTATCAATTCGATCCGGCTATTACTGTTGATTTGCAAAAACAACATACTGCCGCTTTAGATGCAAATACTCGTAAGCAAGATGTTGATTTGGAAGAAAGAAAAGCAGACGATGGAACGATCTTGAATCAATTGGATTTGATTGTTAAACCGACCGCATTCAGCACGGAACACGTAGAGTATGTTGTTAAGGCTAAATATGTTGACATCCCGAACAGTGGAGAAGTTTATCCGGATGTAAATGTTGAATACACTGTATTTGTAACTTACCCGAACGCTGTTGCTCCTGAAATTACCAAGTTGAACTGGCAAGATCCGGGAACTAATGGTGAAGGTGGTTTGATCTATGCTCACGGACGGATCGCTCCGGGTGCTGACGGAAAAGTTGAAACAACGGATGACGAATATGATATGGTGGCCGTTTTGAACAACATGTTTGACTTGGAGAAATACACGATGGATCAAATGTTGAAACCGAGAACGGGTGAAACTGCATATGATTTGGCAACAATTGCAAAACCGACATTGTCATTCGAATTGGTTGACAAATATAATAGTTCTTCCGATTGGGCTGGAACAACCGATGGCCTTAAATTGTATCAAGAAAATGGTGTTTGGAAGATTGAATTGGAAAAATCAGATGCCGGACGTCAATGGATCAATGCTATTGGTGAAGACAGTAAGAGAGTGAAGATTCGTGCCGTAGTAAGTTTCAACGAATGCTATGACGGATTGTATGGAACTTGCAACAATGGCGAGAAGAAGTATAACAAAGACCAAGCTTCTGACAATTTACCAGAATGTAAGACCACAGACAAGGTTGGTTCTCAAGCTCATGATATGCACGATTATACGGGAACTGCTAAGGCTCCTGAGTATGGACGTTCTCAAGTTGTAATTAAAGAATTTGAAGTTGCATTCATTACCCCGATCAGATTCGTCAAGAAAACTATCGATCCGTTGTATGACAAATATCCTCTTGCTGAGAACAAAGCTTATTTGAAAGATTGTTTCAGGCTTGCAGATTATTTGTCTGACGAGAATGCAGCACAAGAAGGCTTTAGATACAACCATATTGTATACGATACAGATTTGACAGATCAAGGAACTATTGATTTGTTCAAACGTGGAACCGATGGATGGTGTAACTACTGGAAACAGGTATACGATGTAAACAGTGTGTTCGAATACAAGGTAATCGGTGGATTCTTCAGCGATGGAACTGCACTTGATACAGAGAACTCCAAGAAAATCAAATTTGAGACGGATGCCGAAGGCGAATATGTAACTTGGATCAATGATGGTGAGGATATTGCTAACGAATTTGTAATCAAAGTTGAAGTTTGTGTTAAACATGTTTGGGGGCTGGTATGCAATCATGCAAATAAAGAAACTGAACGTGGACACTCAGTTGTGACATTGGAAATTCCGGTAAAATTCCATAAAAACTAGAAATAGGATTAGAATACAGGGAGTATATAAATCTTTGCAACCAGAAGGAAATCATTAAAATGATTTCAAACAAGAAGAGAGGGGTGTCTGATTCAGACACCCCTTCTTCAAACGATCAGAAATTGAATACGACACATTTAAGTATGAAAAAATTGCTATTATCTTTTTGCTTTTTAGTGCTGACTTCTTTCTTGTTTGCCCAAGGACAGAAAAAGGAGATTTACAAGAATTTTTCCCGTTGGAGCTTGGGAGTTAACGGGGGAATCTCCATTTTCCGTGGCGACATGGTTTCCTTCTCTGCCGATAAAACTTACATCGGTAGACAAGGAGGCTTCCAACTGGGTTACCAGTTTACCCCGACTTTCGGTTTGTCCTTGACGGCCGATATGGGACAGGGGAAAGGGAGTGCCAAGGAGTGGGAAAAAGAGTTCAAGATTTACCCTACTGGCGAATCCTATTACGGGACGATTCCGGAAGAGGGTTTCGCTTATTATAATGACCTTTATTCCAAGGTAAAGTATTTCACTATCGGGTTACACGGTGATTTTAACGTGAACAATTTTTTCGGGAAGAAAGAACTACGCCGTTGGACCGTGTTGTTAAGCCCGGCGGTTTACCTGCAGAAGTTCTCCCCGAAACTTTACAAGAAGGATGGAGACAAGCGTTTTGACACCTCTTCCACGCTGGATAACGACGTGAACTTGGGATTGGGAGGTGACATCGCCTTGCGCTATCGTGCCGGCAAGCATATCGATTTGCAATTGAAATCCGGTGTTGCCTGGATCGCTAACAACAATTTTGACGGTGTTGCCACTTGTTGTTCCAGTAAATACAACTGGTTGGCGAACTTGTCGGTCGGGGTGGTTTGGAAGATCGGTAACAACAAGAAAAAGGAGAACTTGATGTATGCCGCCGCTCGTTCCGTTGTCCCGGTGGTGCTCCCGGTAAAAGAGGAGACACGCCCGGAGGTGAAGGAAGAGCGGAAACCCGTTGTCAAGGAGGAGAAAAAACCGGTAGAGAACGTGGTGAAAGTAGAGACCACGGAAAAGACTTTCCCCGTGTTACCGACAATTCACTTTAAACGTAACTTGGCGGTTATAGACACGGTACGTTTCGCCGGAGAACTTTCCCGTATCGTGGAAACATTGAAGGAATTCCCGGGAGTGAAAGTCGATATTCGTGGTTACACGGACCACACGGGAACGGATCGAATCAATCTACCGTTATCCTTGAAACGTGCGGAGGCCTTGAAATCTTATCTGATTGGTAAAGGTATTCCTGCCGGGCGGATGAAGACGTTTGGGGAGGGTAAGGATATGTCCGTGGACCAAAAGGATATTTACACGGAAAAGGCTCGCAAGGTTGAGGTAAAGAAACACTAATATTCAAGTAAGCATTTTCTCCCGGAACACTTTTAGAGTACTGACGCTTTGCCTTCGCTCCTCAAGCGAAGGAGTAACGAAGGTGTACCGAGAGTGAAGCGAGGGTGTTTCCTATCTTGATCGAAACTACAACGGTTGTTGTCCGTGTCATTATTGGAAGGCTACACTGACTTTTTCATCTAAACCGCATGTAGTTTTACATGATAAAGCCACCAATATTAATGGTGGCTTTTATATCGAAATTGATCAAAAGGGATTGAGATCTTGTTTGCAGAATAAAATATTTTATTATTAAAATTAACCATTTTATTTTCTTAATGGAAAATATCAATAATCGTTCATATATTGATTGCAAATGTACGACTTTTTATGAAACAAGAAAGAATTGATCAAAAAAAATTTCATATTTTGTACATATATTGTTTAGTATGTGCGAAAAACGACACAAATGATCTGTTTTACAGGTTGTAGATACGTATTTCGATATAAATGTTGATAGTAATCGTTGCATTTTTACGATCTATTTAAGAATCAAATCCTCACCTTTTATTTCAAGATAACTATATACTATATTATTTTAGGAGATTAATTGGGATAATGAATCATTTTTTTTGGTATTGGGAACTAAATTTTTCATTTCTACAAATAACTGATTTTTAGTGGTTTTGTCTAAGCCGATTTTAGACATGATATTCATATTATAAATCCAGATAATTTTATTTAATAGATAATACTGTTATAATCAAACATATATCGTCGAATAATACATGACATATATTTGATAATCTATATTTATAATATCTTGATTATAAGTTTATTATGTAGCTTATTAAACGAACAATTAATGCGTTGTTGTAATCCTTAAAAGAGGAGGTATATGATTAACAAGAAAATAACGTTTGTTTCAAAAATTGTAGAATAAAATTTTAGTGATAAAGTTGCGCTTTGGGGTGACTTGATATTTTTTAATTACCAATATAATTTATTTTAAGTATGAACAAAAAACGGAATTTTGCAAAAACTGCACTTTTGGGTGTATTGCTTTGTGGTCTTGCAGGTCCTACATTCGTTGGTTGTAAGGATTACGACGACGATATAGATGGTTTGCAAGAACAGGTGAACACTTTGAACAAGAACTTTGAGGAATTGAAGAAACTTGTTAACGATGGAAAGGCAATCACGAGTGTTACTCCCATAACAGGAGGTTTCAAAATTACATTCAACGACAACACAAGCTATGACATTGTAAATGGGAAAGATGGTGAAAAAGGAAATGATGGAGCTGATGGTGTTGGAACTGTTGTAAGTGTTGATGAGAATGGACATCTGATCATCGACAATGTTGACAAGGGAAAAGTTGTTAATGAAGCTGCTGCAGATGTGGTAATCACGATCGGCGAGGATGGCTATATCTATGTAAATGGAACAAAACAAGAAGGGGCAAAGGTTAATATACAAACGGGTGCCTCTTACGCTGTTGATCACGACAAATTTGTAGAATTCTACGTGGTAGACGAAAAAGGTAACCTTCCTGAGACTCCGGTTAAGATCTGGAAAAACGCTGCTTTAAGTGGTTTGTTGACTATTCCGAATTATTTGGTAGATGTTGCAGAGAACGGATTGCTGTTCCCGACGATCTATGGTGTTGATAAAGATGGTGCTTACGTACGTCTTTATGCCGGTAAAGCTGATTTGAAATATCAGATCAACCCGAAAGGAGCTACTGTAGAGAATCCGGAGTTTGTAAAACAACAGATTTTAGCTCGTTCTGCTAACAACGGAATTCTTGTTTCTGACGTGAATGTTGACGGGGAATATTTGACTTTAAGAGGTAAAGCCATGAGTGGTTTGTACTCTTATAATAAGTTGGAAGACGTAACCGATGAGGATTCATACATTTGGGGATGGGATATGCAAGAAGGAATGATTGATCCATCATTCAATATTGTCGCATTGAAAGTTCAAAATCAAGGAGAAGAATTGATTTCTGATTATGTAATGGGATTTGATTACAACATCTCTCAGAATGATGTGACAATTGAGAAGAAATTTGTTGAAGAAGGAGAAACTGAATATAAAGATGTACTAGCTAAAACAGGGGATGAGGCTAAGGCTGCTGAAGCTCATTTCACGTTAGTTTATAAGGATGGTAAAGGCGAGTTGAAATTAGCTGACGAAATCGCTGCATTCTTTAAAAGAACAAGCTTGACTAATAAAGAAGGTAAATTCGAGTTTACTACCAATGGATTTGACGAACATTCTTACAAGTTTGAAAAAGTTGAATTCTTATTTGAAGATAACGATGGTAATAAAGAGGATCATTGTAGCTATGTAAATTTAGCAGAAGATGGTACTTTGACAATTAAAGAGGCTAGTGATGAGAAAGGTTCTTCTATTGGTAGAACTCCAATTATTAAGATTACATTGGTAAGTGATGTAGAAGTTAATCATGGTAAAGATGTAAAAACAGTATATGCTAAAGTGTTAATTGCAGAGAAAGAAGCAGAAAAAGAGATCCCAGCTTACACTCAAGCATTAGATTATCTGTTGAATAATGTAGGTACTGCTCAATATTTGCAATTGGATAAATTGTATGGACACGTTGCTACTCATTTAGGCATTTTAGGTGCAGATAAATTCCATACGATTTATACTACATTCGAACAAATTACAGAAGTTCCGTTTGATAGTGAAATCCAGTTGAAGATGACAGGAAAAACGGAAACAGAGAAGAATGAATGGTTGGCAGTTTATGTTCCGAACTATAAGAAAGCCGGTCAATATCAAGTGAAAGGTGTATTCAAATCTACTGACGACAATGTTTATCCTCCTGTATACGTGATTTACACGGTTAACGTTAAATACCCAGTAGGACCTTATTTGACGAAACGTACGGATGCAGATCAAGGTGGTAACTTCTGGGAAGGTGGACATATGCTTGTAAACGGTGTATTTGACAAGACGAACGACTATGTATTTGACATGGGAGGTAAGATTGCAGATGCATTTATTTATAATTTGCCATATGACGAGAATCCTTGGGATGCTGCATGGAATATTGAAAATAAAGTTAGTGCTAGAGCAAATATTCAGTATACTTTTGTAAATCCGGCAGAAAAGGATGCAAATATTGTAGATATAAACGCTACGGCCAAAGAGGATTGGAAGGGTGAAATTTCTGTAACGAAGTTACCTGCAGATGCTGATTATCGAGATATTGACGTTCAACCAGTTACTTGGTTTAACTTGGATCTGGACAAGATGGTCAATAATGTAGCAACTGGCGGAACGATTAGCATGACAGACGGTTTGAAAGCAAACACTGAAGCTAAATTTACAGTACGTTTCGTTTCTCCGTTGAAATCATTGGTTGCCAAGGGGGGTGAATTGGATAAAAATAATACTACAATAGATCAAACTTTGAATATTATGAAGAGCATCGTTGTAAAAGATAAAAAAGATGTTGTTCTTTATGAGAAAGAAGCATTCGAAGAAATCATTGTAGATGCAGATGGTACTACGAAACGTGCTGCTGATAAAGTATACCAAATTTCAGCTCCGAAATTTGAATGGGCTGATGAGAATTCAAAAGCATTTGCAGCACAAATGGAACAAAGAGGTGGTAAGTGTTCTATCGATGAAACGACAGGTATTATCACATTCCATGCTACTGGTGAAGTAGGAGCTGTAAACTTGAAGGTGAAAGTTTCTATGGATTGTCCGTGGAGAAAACTTGAAACTATTGTAACTGTAGCGGTGAAATAGTTAAGATAGATTATAAGAAAATAATGGAACTTTGTTTTCATTATTGATTGCAACCAGGAGAAAGGGGGTGTCTAGTTCTAGACACCCCTTCTTCAAGTCATCAAAATCTGAATACTATATAAATTAGGTATGAAAAAATTATTATTGCCTTTTTGTCTTTTGATGCTGCTTTTCTCTTTATCAGTACAGGCACAAAAGAAACAAGTATACAATGATTTTTCCCGTTGGAGTTTGGGGGTTAACGGGGGGATTTCAGCTTTTCGGGGAGACATGATCTCTTTTTCGGCGGATAAAACTTATATCGGGGTACAAGGAGGCTTGCAACTGGGGTACCAGTTTACCCCGACTTTCGGTTTGTCCTTGACGGCCGACATGGGTCAAGGAAAGGGAAGTGCCAAGAAATGGGAGAAAGCGTTTAAGATTTACCCGAACGGGGAATCTTATTATGGCACGGAACCAGCGACTGGTTTCGCTTATTATAACGATATTTACACCAAGATCAAGTATTTCACGTTAGGCCTCCACGGTGATTTTAATGTAAACAATTTTTTCGGAAAGAAAGAACTACGCCGTTGGACCGTGTTGTTAAGTCCGGCGGTTTACTTGCAAAAGTTCTCGCCCAAGTTATACAAGAAGGAAGATGACAAGCGTTTTGACACCTCTTCCACGCTGGATAATGACGTGAACTTAGGGCTGGGAGGAGATATGGCCTTGCGCTATCGTGCTAGCAAGTACATTGATTTGCAATTGAAATCCGGGGTGGCTTGGATCGCGAATAATAACTTTGACGGTGTGGCAACTTGTTGCACGAGCAAGTACAATTGGCTGGCAAACCTCTCGGTTGGAGTAGTCTGGAAAATTGGTAACAACAAGAAGAAAGAGAACCTGATGTACGCCACCGCTCGTTCCGTGGCCCCGGTGATACTTCCCGTGAAAGAGGAAACTCGGTCGGTGGTGAAAGAAGAGCAAAAGCCAGTTGTCAAGCAAGAGGAGAAAACGGTAGAGAACGTGGTGAAGGTGGAGACCACGGAGAAAACATTCCCGGTATTACCAACAGTCCATTTCAAACGTAATTCGGCGGTCATTGACGCGGATCGTTATGCCAGTGAACTTTCTCGCATCGTGGAGGCGTTGAAAGAGTTCCCGGGAGTGAAAGTTGATATTCGTGGTTATACGGATCACACAGGGACAGATCGTATCAACTTGCCGCTATCCTTGAAACGGGCAGAGGCCTTGAAGACTTACCTCGTGAGTAAAGGGATCCCGGCCGATCGGATGAGTACGTTCGGGGAGGGTAAGGATATGTCCGTGGATCAAAAAGATATTTACACGGAAAAAGCCCGTAAGGTTGAAGTGAAAAAACACTAAGACTCTCTATATAATCACAGGAAAAGCCACTTTGTATTCAAGGTGGCTTTTATTTTACGATTTCAATAGCTTGAGAATTTTTCCCTTGTCTTTTTGTAACTGAGCTCGTAATTCTTCAATATCGTTGAATTTACGTTCTCCCCGAATACGGTCGATGAAATTTATTGTGATGGTTTTTCCATATAAGTCTCGATTGAAATCGAAGATATACACTTCGCAGGAAACTTGCCCATCGTTGCTGACCGTGGGGCGGATTCCGATATTAAGCATCCCGTTGAAGATTTCTTGTTCAATGATTACTTTTACGGCATACACGCCTATGGCGGGTAATAATTTCCGTTCGTCGGAAACTTGAATATTTGCTGTCGGGAAACCGATTTTGTGGCCTAGATGATGCCCGTAAACCACTTCGCCCGTGACGGAATAAGAATAACCGAGGAAGCGATTTACCGTGGTAATGTCTCCAACGGCCAGAGCGTTACGGATTTTAGTGGAACTGACATTCACATCGTCCTCTTCAAAAACGACTTCTTTTTCAAGAAAAAAGCCGTATTCATTCGCTAGTTCCTGTAAGTTCTCGAAATTCCCGGCTCGATCTTTCCCGAATCGATGATCATAGCCCACGACGAGTCCCTTGATTCTTAGTTTGTCGATAAGAATCTTTTTCACGAAATCATTATAGGGTTGCTGGGCGAATTCAAGCGTGAATTTCAAGATAATCAAGTGATCAACGCCATATTTTTCCAAGATGGCAATCTTCTCTTCCAGCGTCGTTAGGATCCCTATTTTCTGTTCCCGGGGATAAAGCACTTCTCTCGGGTGGGGTTCAAAGCTGATAATGACGGATTCCCCATCAATACTGGCCGCTTTCTCTTTTAGATGTTGTATCACGCAAGCATGACCTAAATGTACGCCATCAAAACTTCCAATCGTGACGATCGGGCATTTGATCTCTATATTTTCAACTCCGTAGTGAACCTTCATTTCTAGTCGTTTGAATAGTTAAGGGCAAAAATAATACAAATAACTGAATTATGGGGCTAAATAAACTCTAATCCCTGTATATATATTTATCGACGAATGATATAGGGTTGATAGTGAGAGAGTATGGTCAAGAGTCAGGACTGTTCCAGTAAATACAATTAGTTGACGAACTTGTCGGTCGGGTGGTCTGGAAGATTGAGAACAACAAGAAGAAAGAGAACTTGATGTATGCCGCCGCTCGCCCTGTTGTCCCGGTAGTACTCCCGGTGAAAGAGGAGACACGCCCGGTGGTGAAGGAAGAGCGGCAACCCGTTATCAAGGAGGAGAAAAAGCCGGTAGAGAACGTGGTGAAGGTAGAGACCACGGAAAAGGCTCGTAAGGCTGAGGTGAAGAAACATGAGTGAGTAGGAGCGTGGTTTGAAATATAGAAAAGGGATTATTCCAAAACAATGGATAATCCCTTTTCCGATTAAAATATATTCGTACTTCTTGGTGCTGATTTTAGAACCGGTACTGTATCATCGTATTGATACGACTGGCGTTACCGTAATCTTTGTTGAAGTCATTCCGACGACCGAATACGTACTCTATGGCGCAGGAACCGTATTCACTGAAATCCCAGAACAGGTTAGCGGCGGCGTATTGTGCGTATTTGTATGATGTTGCGGGCATCCCGTAACGATCAAGGACTCGGGCATAGCTGTACATGATATTTGATGTCAGAACTTTACTCCAATTATGGGAAAATCCGATATAGCCACCCCATGCATTGAATGCTTTCAATTTCCCTTCTGCCGTGGCGCTGGGTACGAGGTCAAGGCCCGAACCGGAAATGTCCTGTATGTAGTTGGAGATTCCTTTCCCGTACACTCCCTGAAAACAAAGGGATGTATTTTCGGCAAATTGCCAGATACCGCTCAATGAGGCTCCCCAACCGGTAACGATCCGGTCTTTATCCTCAACTTCATCTTTGTAATACATATTTCTCAACACGGCTCCCGCTTGCAGGTGGCTCCCGTTTTTGAAACTGTATTTCACGTTAATCGGGAAGTCCGGAATTCGTTGGTTGATATACTTGGTAAATTCTCCTTCGGTGTAGGATGGCTCCACGTACTCCAATGCCAAGGATGCTTCCAGCTTGTCTGTAAAATTATACGTGTAGCGAATCTGTGGCTGGCGTAATGCCACTTCACTGGAAGGGCCTTCCTCGTCCACCGTGGCCGGTCCTGCGGCAATATCACAGAATGTACTCCATGTTTTACCGATCGTGAATCCTTTAAACTTGATAAAAGCTTGTCTTAGAATCGGGGTACTCTGGTTCCCCTCGAATTCCATTTCCATGTAGGTGACCAATCTGCCGACATCCGTGTCCCCGACTAATTTGAAGAATAGGCGGGATTGCCCGACAGAAATACCATATCTACCCCCGGATTGTTCTCCTTTGAGAGCGATGGTGTTTGTGGTAAAATAATTGTCATTGGGAACTCCGTTAAAATCGTAAATCCCCTGTACTTGCACAAATCCCCCCACACCGAAAACGAAGTTTTTATTCTTGTTGAAAAACACGAATCTTGGAGATGCCGGGTCATTGAATGATAGCGGGAAAGCCTCTTTCATCATTTTATAGAAGTTGTCCGCGTCATTTTTTTCCGAAACGGAAGTCACGTTGACTTGCGCTCGTACCCCCGTGTAGAATCCACAAGAGATGGCTATCAACAATAGCAATGTCAATTTTTTCATAGCGTTACAAATTAATTGGTTAATTTAGTAACACTATATACGGGGATGGAAAAGTAAAAGTTAAGAAGATAGTGAATTTTATGATTTTAGATTGAGGGATTTCCGATTCCGCAATTTAAAAGAATCATAAATTGCGGAATCGGACCCAATCACTCAATCATTATATCTTAACTTCTTTCAGAATTTCACGGAGGTCCGTCTTTTTTCTCAAGATGTCATGTAATTGGTCTATGGCCACGCGTTCCTGTTCCATAGTATCCCGGTAACGGATGGTTACAGCGTTATCTTCCAACGTCTGGTGGTCGATGGTAATACAGAACGGGGTTCCGATGGCATCTTGGCGGCGATAGCGTTTACCGATAGAGTCTTTTTCATCGTACTGGCATCTGAAGTCCAGTCTCAATAATTTCATGATCTCTTCCGCTTTCTCGGGTAGCCCGTCTTTCTTCACGAGTGGCATCACGGCCAGCTTGATTGGGGCTAGGGCAGGAGGTAATTTCAATACAACCCGTGAATCCTTCGATCCGTCTTCTTTTTCGATCTCTTCTTCCGTGTAAGCGGCAGAAAGGATTTGCAGGAACATCCGGTCCACGCCGATAGATGTTTCGATCACGTAAGGTACGTATGATTCGTTTAACTCGGGATCGAAGTATTGTATTTTCTTCCCGGAGAACTCTTGGTGACGTTTCAGGTCAAAGTCCGTGCGGGAATGGATTCCTTCCACCTCTTTAAAGCCGAATGGGAAGCGGAATTCAATGTCCGTGGCTGCATTTGCGTAATGCGCCAGTTTCTCGTGATCGTGGAACCGGTATTTCTCCGGTCCGAATCCCAACGCTTGATGCCAGCTCATACGGGTTTCCTTCCATTTCTTGAACCAATCGAGTTCACTACCGGGGCGTACGAAAAATTGCATTTCCATTTGTTCGAATTCACGCATCCGGAAGATGAATTGACGTGCCACGATCTCGTTACGGAAAGCTTTACCGATCTGGGCGATCCCGAAAGGAACTTTCATACGTCCGGACTTTTGGACGTTTAGGAAGTTTACGAAAATACCTTGTGCCGTTTCGGGACGCAGGTATATCTTACTGGCACCTTCGGCCGTGGATCCCATTTCCGTGGAGAACATCAAGTTAAATTGGCGTACTTCCGTCCAGTTGCTGGTTCCGGAAATCGGGCAAACAATCTTGTTGTCAACGATAATCTGACGAAGTTCAACCAAGTTGTTATCATTCAAAGCCTTTGCCATTCTGGCAGTAAGTTCTTCCTTTTTCCGAATATTTTCCAGCACTTGCGGGCTCGTCTGGCGATATAATGTTTCGTCAAACTTCTCCCCGAATCTCTTTTTTGCCTTGGCAACGTCTTTTTCGATCTTGTCGTCATATTTGGCAATATGATCTTCGATCAGTACGTCTGCCCGGTATCTCTTTTTTGAATCTTTATTATCAATCAACGGGTCGTTGAAAGCATCCACGTGTCCGGAGGCTTTCCAGATAGTCGGGTGCATGAAAATGGCGGAATCCAATCCTACCACGTTCTCGTGTAACAGCACCATTGAGTCCCACCAGTACTTTTTGATATTGTTTTTCAGTTCAACCCCGTATTGTCCGTAATCGTACACCGCAGCCAGCCCGTCATATATCTCTGATGACTGGAACACGTATCCGTATTCTTTACAGTGTGCTACCAGCTTTTTAAAAATATCTTCTTGTGCCATGTTATATGTTATAAGTTAAAAACTAAAAGTTAAAAGCTAAAAACTAAGGACTAAAAATTGAAAGTTAAATATCTCATTTTCAATTTTCAATTCTCCATTTTCAATTCATTAATTGTCACTCCCGATTTCCTTGATTGCCTCGGTCACGTTAATCGCGTAATCCCCGATCTTCTCGCACTCGAAGAAAATGTCACTATATATAATACCCGTGGCATAATCATATTTCTTTTCCTCGATTGCCGTCAAGTGTTCCTGTTGCAGGATTGTCCGGTAATCATTGATCGTTTGCTCTACTTCGTAAGCTTTCTTTGCCTTCACTTCCTTATATTCAATCGTGAGGTTTGCACACATAACCACGAGGGCCTCGTCCACGATAGCCATCATGTGTTGTAACTTCTCGTCGATAAATTCGGGGAATTCCACGTTTTGTTCATTCCGGCGTCCAACAGCTTTGGCAACGTTCAATGACGAGTCGGCGATACTTTCGATTTCCGACACGATCTTGAACATGGCTCTAACCCGTTGCGAGTTCTCCGTGGATAATTTGGATTCCGATACTTTCGTCAGGTAGTCTGCAATTTCTACTTCCACCACGTCACTCTCGTCTTCCAGTTTGTCGATTTTATTGAATTTCTTTTCGAATTCTTTCGAGGGAGTGTGCAGACATTCTACTACTTGGCGATACATATCCAATGTGTTCTTCGCGTAGTGAGAAATCTCCTGTTTTGCTTGGAACAAGGATGCATCCGGGGTAGATAATAACCCGATTTTGATATGTTTCAACGTGAAGGCATCGTCTGCCGATTCTTTGGATTTGATAATATGGGTAACGAGTTTTGCAATGACCTTGGTAAACCAGATCAAAATAAGCACGTTGGCCACGTTAAAGCAAGTGTGAAACAACGATAGCGCTACCGGAACCGAACCCACACTTGTGAACGGATCTCCAATTCCCAAGTAAATACTCAATTGTGCGACCCAGCCTAAAAAGAACGGGAATATGGCCAAAACCCATGCAACCCCGAAAAGGTTGAACAGGAAATGAGCGAAAGCGGCCCTTTTGGCGGTCGTGTTGGCAACCATGGCAGCGAGGTTCGCCGTAATCGTGGTTCCGATGTTTTCTCCCAAAACCATGGAGGCGGCGATGTCAAAACCGATCCATCCGTTGGCACACATGACTAGAGTCAATGCCATCGTGGCAGATGATGATTGTATCAGTATGGTCAGTGCTGTTCCGATGAGCATGAACAGGATATAAGAACCATACCCTAAATCCGTGTAATTATGTAGGAAATTCAGAATCTCGGGGTTTTCATGAATATTCGGCATATTTTCCTGCAGGAAGTTCAGACCGATAAATAGAAGTCCGAAACCGATAATCAATTCCCCCCAACTCTTGCGCATCCGTTTTGCCGAGAAAAGCAGCGGTAGGCTCAACCCGATTAGGGGAAGAGAAAGACTGACCATACTGATCTTGAACCCTAGGATGGAGATTAGCCATGCCGTGAACGTGGTTCCCACGTTGGCACCCATAATGACCCCGATAGAACCGATAAGGTCAAGTAAGCCGGCATTAACGAAACTGACAACCATTACGGTGGTGGCTGAGGAACTCTGGATGATGGTCGTGATTAACAAACCTGTAATCACCCCTTTCACGCGATTGGATGTCATTGCGGCGAGGATGGTTCTCATTTTGTTACCCGCTACCTTTTGCAAGGCCTCACTCATCATCTTCATACCGAAGAGGAACACACCCAATGATCCGATCAACTGCAAGAAATCGAGAATCGTGTAATTCATAAAATCGTATTAAGTGTAATAAATTGAATTTGCGGGTGTAAAGGTATATAAAGTAAACAAAAAAAGCCCCGAAAAGGGGCTTTTTTTATCTAAATTCCTCGATGATTACATCATTCCCGGCATTCCTCCACCCATCGGCGGCATTGCGGGAGCAGGATTTTCTTGTTTTTCCTCTACCAAAACACATTCGGTGGTCAAGAACATTCCGGCGATAGAAGCGGCGTTCTCCAAAGCAACTCTCGCTACTTTCTTCGGGTCAATAACTCCGGTCTTCATCAAGTTTTCGTAAACACCTGTACGGGCGTTGTAACCGAAATCTTTCTTACCTTCTTTTACCTTGTTCACTACCACGGCTCCTTCAACTCCGGCGTTAGCGGCAATCTGACGAAGCGGTTCTTCGATAGCACGTTTGATGATCTCTATACCGGTGGTTTCGTCTTCGTTCTCGCCTTTCATTTTTTCAAGACTTTCGATAGCACGGATGTAAGCCACACCACCTCCGGGAACGATACCTTCCTCGATTGCGGCACGAGTTGCGCTCAAGGCATCATCGATGCGGTCTTTCTTCTCCTTCATCTCGATTTCAGAAGCGGCACCCACGTAAAGTACGGCAACTCCTCCGGCTAATTTAGCCAGTCTTTCCTGTAATTTTTCTTTATCGTAGTCAGAAGTAGAATGTTCGATCAATTTCTTGATTTGATTTACACGTTCTGCAATAGCCTCTTTTGAACCGCAACCGTTCACGATCGTGGTGTTTTCTTTGTCGATCGTGATTTTGTCAGCGCATCCTAACATATCGATCGTGGCCGTTTCCAATTTCAAGCCTTTCTCTTCAGAGATCACGACACCACCTGTCAATATGGCAATGTCTTCCAGCATTTCTTTTCTACGATCTCCGAATCCGGGAGCTTTCACAGCAGCAATTTTCAAAGAACCTCTCAAACGGTTTACAACTAAAGTTGCCAATGCCTCGCTTTCAACATCTTCTGCGATGATTACTAAAGCACGTCCGGCTTGAGCAACCGGTTCCAGCAACGGAAGAAGTTCCTTCATCGTGGAAACTTTCTTGTCATAAAGCAGGATGTAAGGTTTCTCGAATTCTGCATTCATTTTTTCCGTGTCAGTTACGAAATAGGGAGAAATGTAACCGCGGTCGAATTGCATACCTTCAACCACTTTTACTTCGGTTTCAGTACCTTTGGCTTCCTCCACCGTAATCACGCCTTCTTTGGTCACTTTCTCCATGGCCTCAGCGATCAATGCTCCGATATTGTCATCACCGTTGGCAGAGATACGGGCAACTTGACGGATTTTGTCATAGTTCTCGCCAACAGCTTCTTTTTGTTGTTCCAAATTCTTCACTACTTCAGCAACAGCCTTGTCGATACCTCTCTTCAAATCCATCGGGTTCGCTCCGGCAGTCACGTTTTTCAATCCCACGTTGATGATAGATTGAGCCAAAATCGTTGCGGTTGTAGTTCCATCTCCGGCGTCATCACCTGTTTTGGATGCTACTTCTTTTACCATTTGTGCCCCGATGTTTGCATACGGATCAGAAAGTTCGATCTCTTTTGCCACGGAAACACCATCTTTGGTAATATGCGGGGCACCGAATTTTTTCTCGATTACCACGTTACGTCCTTTGGGACCAAGCGTTACTTTCACTGCGTTAGCCAATTCGTCAACACCCTTTTTCAATAAATCGCGGGCTTCAACATTAAATTTTATCTCTTTTGCCATAACCGTTTTCTAATTTTAGATTTTAAATCTTATAAATTTCGTGATTTATGATTTTCGATTAAGTGATTCACTTTCATGTTTTTTTATCCTTTCTTTTAATCACTAAATCATCAATCGTCAATCACTGAATCAATTATTAAAGAACCACCAGAATGTCTGATTGATTCATCACCAGATACTTTTTGTCGTCGATATTGACTTCAGTTCCTGAATATTTACCGAATAAAACTGAATCTCCCACTTTGATTTCCATCGGCTCGTCGTGTTTGCCTTTTCCGGTTGCTACTACGATTCCTTTTTGTGGTTTTTCTTTTGCGGAATCAGGGATGATGATACCTGATGCGGTTTTAGTTTCTGCCTCTACCGGCTCTACAATGATTTTGTTAAGAACTGTCTTAAGTGCCATAATTCTTAATATTTAAAAGTTTATTATTAATTAATTCTTTCTTTTTAATTGAAAATTACGTTTGGAGAAGAGCATAATTCGTGCCAAACAAAAAAATGTCAGTATGACTGACATACTGACATTTTCTCGTGTCGATTCCGTGAATCGTTATTCTTGTTCTTGTGAAGTCGTGTTATTCTCTTCACTCGTTGTAGTGGTCGTGTTGTTATTGTTCATTGTTCCGAAATCAGGGATTGCTTGTGTTCCCGGAGCGGCTGTATTAATTTGCTCTTGAATAGCAGATTTTTTTCCGGCTTGTTCACCTCTGGGGAGTACCATTGCGGATACAATACATAAAACAAGCATTGCCCCAGCTAATGTCCATGTCGCTTTTTCCAAGAAATCGGTTGTCTTTCTTACACCCATGATTTGGTTTGAAGAAGCAAAGGAAGAAGATAAACCACCGCCTTTTGAGTTTTGCACCAATACGATCAATATAAGTAGAGCGCAAACAATAAAGATCAAAATAGAAACAGCTATGTACATAATTAGTTCTTATTATTATTAATTTTCTCTTTTATTTTTTCAATCTGAACCGCGAAGTAAACACTTTTTTCCGGATATTTCAAACTTAATTTTAGATAAGTTGCAATGGCCTTGTCATATAGTTGTTGGCGGACGTATATTTTTGCCAGAGTTTCCGAGAAAAATTCGGTTTTTTCATCCGTGACAGGCTCTGTGATGACTGGTGTACCCGGGTTTTCCTCCGTGATCTTGGGCATGGAGGGTTCTTCTTGGATAAATTTATCAATAAGGGAATCTTTTCGTTCCTCTTTTTGTTTTTTACGTGACAACCATTCATTCGCGATGGCATCTATCGGTAGGAATTCCTCCTCCGGGAACTCGTTTTCAAGTTGGTAGAACGTGGTTGCGGGAACGACTTTCTTCTCCTCTTCCTTGTCTTCCAGCAACTCGATTGCAACAGGTTCCGGCTTGAACACCGGATTCCCGATCTCGTTCCAATCCGATAATAAATTGTTCAGGAAACGATAAAACTGTTTGTGATTAGGAAGGTAAATCGTATTATGCTTTAATTTCTCGGGATAGGCCGAGTGACCCGAATCGTGTAACATTTTCAAGTACACGGTTCGTGCCGTGGCGAAATAAGGGAATTGTTCTATGAGAAATTCCATGTTCCGGATGTCCTCTCCCTCTTTTCGTCCTGAACGTATAATATCAATTAATTCTTCCGGTTTCAACGTTTACCAGTTTGTTAAGGCCTTGTTATAAATATCTTCGATAATCTTCTCTGTGATTTTCTTGATCAAGTCGGGTTCGATGGACTCGTAATTCTCGTCAATCCCGTAATCTTCATAATGCGAGAATGACGTGTCGAAATCCGATTTCCCCGATTCGTCTTTCGTGTTCGTGTATTTCACCCGGATCGTGATTGTCAACCGGTTCTTGGCGGCGATTTCATCGGCGGTGATGTCAACCGGGGTTTGTGTGAATCCGGTGATCTGTCCCTCGAAACGAATATCCCCGTCATTGTCTGTCAATTCGGTCAGGTTTGTTCGCGAACGTAAATAGCTTTTCAGTGCTTCCGTGAAATCCGCCCCCAAGTTCGGGGCAAAAGCGGTTTTATTCGAGAAGTAATCTACCGAAAATGTTTTTTCTCCATTTTGTAACGACACGCCTGAAAACGAGTAACTAATACTTTGTAGTTTACACCCGTTAAAGGCAAAAGCCAACAATAATATAGGTATAATTTTCTTGATCATGTGTATTTTATCTTGATATGCACGCGATGCTATTTGTACCAGACAAAGATAATTTTAATTTGCAGAAATTCGTCTCTTCGTGTTTTCAAATTTCAATATCATACTCTTTTAATTTCCGGTATAGAGTTCTTTCTGATATTCCAAGATCCTGCGCGGCCAGTTTTCGTTTGCCGTGGTTTTTTTCCAAGGCTTTCACGATCATTTCTTTTTCTTTCTCTTCCAGTGAGAGGGATTCTTCCACGACAGCTTCCGTGTCCTCGATATGATTGTTCTTCTCCACGGAGATCGTCTTTTGCGGGGCTTGTCCAAGGAATTCCGATTGCGGAGTTTCATACAAGTTCCGGAGAACGATGGAGGTGGAAGGTTCCGGTTCGGGCTTTATCGTGTGTTCTTTTTGCATGATGTCGTACACGAGGTGTTTCAAATCGTTCATGTCCTTTTTCATGTCAAAAAGTATTTTGTACAGGATTTCCCGTTCCGTGGCAAAACTATGATCGCTTTCCGGGTTAGATGTTAATGCCGGGAGCGTATTATTTTGTGCCGGGAGATACTCTTTTAATCTCAAGGCATCGACCGTCCTTTCCTGTTCGAGAATGGAAATTTGTTCCGTGATGTTTTTCAATTCCCGCACGTTTCCCGGCCACCGGTAGTTTTCGAGTATTTGCACGGCGTCCTCGGTCAGTCGGATGGGAGGCATACGGTATTTTTCGGCGAAGTCAGCCGCGAATTTTCGGAACAGGAGGGATATATCTTCTTTCCGGTCCCGTAGTGCGGGGATCGAGATCGGGATCGTGTTGATCCGGTAATACAGGTCTTCCCTGAACTTTCCGTTCTTGACTGCCGCTGGTAGGTCCACGTTCGTGGCGGCAATTACCCGCACGTTCGTTTTTTGCACTTTCGACGATCCGACCCGGATAAACTCTCCGGCCTCAAGTACACGTAACAGTTTTGCTTGCGTGGATAGTGGTAGTTCCCCTACTTCATCTAGGAAAATTGTTCCCCCGTCACTGACCTCGAAGTAACCTTTCCGGTCGGATAGCGCTCCCGTGAATGAGCCTTTCTCGTGGCCGAATAATTCGGAGTCAATGGTTCCTTCCGGAATTCCCCCGCAGTTAACCGCGATGTACTGTGCATGTTTACGGGCGCTGAAACTGTGGATAATTCGGGGGAAAATCTCTTTCCCCACGCCACTCTCTCCCGTGATAAGCACGGTAAAATCCGTGGGAGCTACTTGTACAGCTTTTTCTATTGCCCGGTTTAACTTGATGTCGTTCCCGATAATTTCGAAACGTTGTTTAATCGTTCTGATGTCCTCCATGTGATTTACAATTTATGAATTCTTTATCCTTGATGTCTGGCATGGAACGTGAAAAAGAATCCAATCCTCAATACTCATCTGCAAATTTAGCAGTTTTAGCTGACAAAATAGCATAACCGTGAAAATAAAATTGTGGGGGATATATACCGGAATGGAAAAGAATGGACGAAAAGAATTAGAAATGATTGATGATTAATATGTTTGTTATTAGTTGATTGTATATATATTACGATTTGGGAATTTGTGATTTATTATTGTAAAATAAATTCTTTATATTTGCACAATAAATGAACGTTTTATGAAGGGGCAAAATGGGCGAGAATCCTTGTTTCAGATGTCTATGATGAATTTGTAAAATGTTGATTTATAGTACGGAATGGGTGTGATGTGAATCTGTTGAACAAAAGTCAATAAACGTTCGTTTTATGATAGAAGGAGCCTCTATAAATGTAAATAGTCTGATGGATGGTGACGAAAGGGCTTTTCAAGGGCTTTTTGTAGATTACTATTCCGTATTGGTCTCTTTTGCAATGAAATATCTCGACAATCAAGAAGCGGCTGAAGATATTGTGCAGGATGTATTCGTGAAAATATGGGAAACTCGGGAAAAGTTGGGAGGGATTGATAACTTGTCCGCTTATTTGTACCAGATGGTCCGTTTCAGAAGTTTTAATTATTTGCGTGCGGAGAAAATTCGTCAAGATGCCACAAGGTCTTTTGCTGAGGAACTGGAGGAGTCCGAGATGAATGAATATATTAAAAATGAAACTTTTCGTATTGTCATGCGGACTTTAGAGGATTTACCTCATGGAAGCAGGAACGTGTTTTCCCGGGCGATACAAGGTTATTCTGCCAAGGAGATTGCCGATGAGTTGGGAATTGCCGTGGAGACCGTGAAAAAGCAAAAACAGGTGGCCCGGAGAATTTTGAAAGAAAAATTGGGGAATCTGTTCTCTCTTTTTTTTCTTGTGGGGTGAATTAAGGGTGGGCATCCCTTTCCTCGTCTCTTCTCTATCCTTGCCTATGCTTATAAACATGCCATCAACATACCATGAACATAGCATATACATAAGCGAGTGTACCTGTTATGTTAGTATTGTGTCGGAATTGTTATCGTGGTCGGGCGTAGGGATAGAGGAAAGAGGGGGGGGGAGGTTGGAGAGGGTGGTAATTTATTTTGAATGGTAATACCTCCTTTTTGATTTTGAAGTGTCATCTCAATATGAACGAGAAATATGAAAAGTATGAAAACATATAAAGAGATTCCGTCGCTATTGTCAAAGGCTCTTTTGGACATGCTTTCTGAAGAGGAAAAGCGTGCTTTGCAACAATGGCGAGAGGAAAATCCGGAGAATGAACAGTTGTACGGGAGTGTGATGAACACCGGGTATATCGTTCAAAAAAGCCGGGAAATGGCAAATGTTGATATAGTGAATGGTTACATGAACGTCCTTCAGAAGCGGAAACATAATGTCGGGGTACGGCGAATTCGTCGAATCGTAAGTGTCGCAGCAGGAGTCGTTCTTCCGTTATTGGCGGTAGTTTTGTGGTATGGGACAATGCAGAAGCCGGGTGATGTACCGGAACAGGTGGCAAGTGTCATCCGGCATGGAGAAGTGAAAGCCGAGTTGGTATTGGCGGATGGAACAACCCGGATTTTGAGTTCAGGGGTAACCGATTCGTTGTTTGTGCAGCAAGGAGCAAGTATTGTTGTTCAGGACCAAGGAGTAAGTTACCAAGGGGATTCTTCCGTCGTGGAAGAACGTTATAACACATTGCGAGTCCCGCGGGGGGGAGAGTACTCAATCACGTTGAGTGATGGAACCATCGTGTATCTGAATGCAGAATCCGAGCTTCGTTATCCCGTAAAATTCGTGGGGGAAGATCGTCAGGTTTATTTGTCCGGAGAGGCTTATTTTGACGTGGTTCACGATAAGACCCATCCTTTTGTCGTGGATGTGAAGAATTCGACCGTGAGGGTATTAGGAACGAGTTTTGATGTGCGGGCTTATGCGGATGAGGATGAAGTTCTGACGACGCTGGTACAAGGATCTGTTAGGTTTTCAGCCGGGAAAGAAGCTGTTATTTTGGGGCCGGGAGAACAGGCCGTGTTGGATAAGTCGGGACGAGTTGAAACCAGAGAAGTGGATACCTATTTGTACACGGCTTGGAAAGATGGTGTTTTTGCTTTTAAGCGGCAACGATTGGAAGAGATTATGAAAGTGGTTGCCCGTTGGTATGACGTGAATGTATTTTGGGAGAATGTTTCTCAAAAAGAGGTGACATTCACGGGAAAAATGAAACGATATGATGATTTTTCCAAAGTGGTGGAAATGCTTGAGATGACGGGTAACACGGAGTTTATGATTAAAGAAAATAATATTTTTATTCGAGAAAAATAGAATTTGAATACCTCCTTTTTCTTTTTGAAGTGTCATGATGACGTAAAGCGACGAAAAAGAGGTTTACAAGAGAAAAAAGACGGGATATTGGCCGTACCCCGCCTTTTGGACCCGGAATATCCGGAATTGTTTCATTAAATGTTTACAAATGTATGAAAAAAAAACAAATGCATGACCTTTCTTGGCGAGGAAGGTTGTGGAAAATATGCTTAATTATGAAATTTTTGGTATTACTTCTGTTCGTAACGACATTGCAATTGTCTGCTAGTGTGTATAGCCAAGAGGTAAGAGTAACAGTGCACTTACAGAACGCTTCATTTGAGGAGGTGGTGAAAGTTTTGGAGAGTTCTACGGATTTTACGTTTTTGTACAGAGACCATCAGGTGATGCGAATCAAGAATCTGAATTTGCAATACACGGATGCTGATATTAAAGAAGTGTTGGATGCTTGTTTGAAAGGTTCTGGGTTGACTTATCGTTTGGTGGATAATACGATAGTGATTCAGCAGGCTCCAGTGGCGGCATCGGATTCGTTGTCTAAAATTACAGTTAAAGGAACCGTTAAGGATGTGAAAGGGGAGCCGTTACCGGGAGTGACGATTCGGGTAAAAGGGACAACAACAGGATTTGTGACAAATGTGCAAGGTGTATTCGATTTCGATTTACCTAAACGAGATAATTTAGTCTTAATATTTTCTTTTGTGGGTTATAAGCATCAGGAAATAACAATAAAGGGCTCCCAAAAACCTTTGTCTATCGTGTTGGAAGAAGAATTGCAAACTGTGGATGAGGTTGTCGTGACCGGAATCTTTAACAAGCCAAAGGAGAGTTTTACGGGTGCGGTGACTGCTGTAACAAAGGAAGATATTAAGCGGAATTTTTCTAGAAATTTATTGCAGACATTGTCGAATTTGGACCCGAGTTTTCGGATTTTACAAAATAATAAAATGGGATCTGATCCTAATACTTTGCCGGAAATTCAATTACGTGGGGCTTCTACATTTGCAGATGTGAATGATTTGCAGCTTGCCACTCGTGCGGAATTAAACTTGCCATTGTTTATATTGGATGGCTTTGAAGTATCTTTAGAACGAGTGATGGATTTGAATAATGATGATATAGAGAATATTACGGTTTTAAAAGATGCGAGTGCCACCTCCTTGTATGGAGCGAGGGGGGCAAATGGAGTGGTGGTTATTACTTCATTGATTCCTAAAGCAGGGGAATTGAAAGTAACTTATCGAGGGCAGGTGAAATTGGAGATACCGGATTTAAGTACTTATGATTTGCTGAGTGCAAAGGAAAAATTGGATTTAGAATACAAGATGGGAGTATGGGATAATGAGGCCTATCGGGAGGCTTACCAAGAATTACGGGAAAAAGTAGATAATGGTTTTAATTATGATTGGTTAGGCTATCCGACAAGAACAGGTGTAGGACAAACCCATAGTTTGAATGTAATGGGAGGAAGTGAAATTTGGCGATTTAACGCAAGTTTATCTTATGACGAGACAGTAGGTGTAATGAAAGGCTCTGATCGTGCAAATTTTAATGGGTCTTTAGGTATAACTTATCAAGGTGAAAAATTGATTGTGAGTGAAAATCTTTCCGTGGGGACAAATAATAATGCTAATAGTCCTTATGGAGATTTCTCTAGTTTTGCTGCAATGAATCGGTATTGGGAACCGCAAGACGAAGAGGGAGAGCCGATTCTGACATATACACATCCTTTGAGAAGTGAAACAAGTTATAGTGATAACCCTGCTTATAATGCACTGGTCGGGGTTTGGAATAAAACGAGATATACAAATATGCGTAGTGCCACCCAGGTGCGTTATAATATAAACGAGAGTTTTTATATATCAGGGTTGTTGGGATTATCCCGAATGTTTAATCAGGCAGATGCTTTTGCTCCACCTTCCCATGCTCAGTTTGCCGGGAAGGAGACAGATCAAAAAGGACGTTTCCAACGCAATGAGATCGAGTCAAATCAATGGAATGTCCGTTTGAATGTAAATTATGCTAAAACGCTGCAGGAAAAACATATGCTGACATTAAGCGGTGCAGCGGAAATGGAAGAGAAAAAACAAGAGCAAATCATGTGGGCGGCAACAGGTTTTGCCGCAGATAATATTGATTTCCCTTCTATGGCCTTGGGATATGGTGATGAGACTTATCCAAACGGATCTGTGACTACGACAAGAAGACTTGCTTTGATATTTGCGGGTAATTATTATTATGATATGCGTTATTTCGTAGATATTAATTTCAATGCGAATGGGGCATCTTCTTTCGGAGAAGATAGTCGTTGGGGCAAATTTTTCTCTTTTGGATTGGGATGGAATGTCAGTAACGAAGACTTTTTTATCGAGCATGTTCCGTATATCCAATGGTTGAAACTGAAAGCTTCTTATGGTGTGTCAGGAAACATGGGATTTTCTCCGGAGAATGCGATGACAGTCTATTCACTGAATACGCAGGCGAATTATTTGTCTCATTTCGGTGCTTATTTGACATCTTTTGGAAACACGGAGTTAAAATGGCAAAACACGTACCAATGGAACTTTGGTATAGAATTGAAAACTTTGCATGAACGTTTGGGATTAGAGTTCAGTTATTATCGGAAGATGACGGATAATACTGTAGCAGATGTTTTTTTGCCTATTTCTCATGGTTTTAATACATATAAAGCAAATGTCGGTTCAATTTTGAATAAAGGTTGGGATGTTAAAGTTACGGTTGACTTATTCAAAAATATGGATCGAGGGTTTACATGGAATATCATGGGGTCATTTAACGGTAATAAAAATATTGTAGACAAACTTTCCGATGGTTTCAAATACACGTTATCACATAATGTGACTAATATGAGTTCTCAAGAAGCTGTGTTGAAGTATCGGGAAGGGCATTCTATGAATGCTATTTATGGTTTGAGAACTGTTGGAGTTGATCCGCAAACCGGGAACCGTCTGTTTTTAGATAAAAATGGTAATGTTACTTTTGCTCAAAATGCAGAAGATATGGTTTATCTCGGTGATAGCCAGCCTAAAGTGCAAGGTAATATATCAACGAACATTGCCTATAAAGGTTTTATATTGACAGTCGGTTTTGGTGTGCGTTGGGGGGCAAAACAGTTTAATGCGACATTGGCTAATAAAACGGAGAATACTCACTTTATTAATAATCTGGATCGTCGGGTGTTAACACAATCATGGCAGGAACCGGGGGATGTTGTTCCTTATAAAAAATTAGATATTAATAATACATCTTCTAATACAAATGTTTGTGATGCCTTTGTGCAGGAAGATAATGTTTTTCAATGTACAAACATTAATCTTACATATAATTTTTCTGATGATATCTGTAAGAAGTTGCGTTTGAAGGGATTGTCGTTGAACGCAAATTTATCAGATATATTTTATATTTCTTCGATAAAACGGGAGAGAGGAACAAGTTATCCATTTTCTCGAAATCCGAACTTTTCAGTTAGTGTTTCATTCTAATTTTTGGAATTATGATAAAAAAGAGTATTTATATATTGTGTACATCGCTAGCGCTAGGGTGTAGTGCTTGTGATGATTGGCTTACTGTTGTACCGGAAACCACGTTGATTGCGGATAATTTGCTGGAAACGGATGAAGGTATTTTACAAGTGTTGGATGGGGCTTATGTATTGGCTGCTTCGAATGTATATAAACCGACAGGTTATTTGGGAGGGGGGGGGTGTGTTGAGGAGATGGCTGATACATGGACCAAAGATAATAGTTCGTGGGCAAATCACGTGTATGATATTGATAATAGCGGTGTCGCCAATACTTTGGATGTGATGTTTATGCAAATTTATAAGATTATCAACACTTTAAATCCAATGATTGAAGCTTGTGATAAGAATAAAGATAAGTATCGGGAGGAGTATTATAATATTGTAAAAGGAGAGGCTTTGGCATTTCGTGCCTGCTTGCATTTGGATTTAATTCGGATATGGGGTCCGATGCCTAAGAATATAAATCCGTCTACAGAATATTTGCCATACGTAATTCAGAATTCTATTCAAAATTACCAATATTATACTTTTGATAAATATATGGAATTGTTGTTGCGTGATTTGAATGAAGCAGAAGAATTGTTGAAAAAATCGGATCCGATAGTGACTCATGTTGAAAGTTCTGATTGGTCTGACCGGGAAGCTCATTTTAATTATTACGGGGTTTTAGGTTTGCAGGCTCGGGCTCGTTTGTGGATGAATGATACGGAGGGAGCTATGCGATATGCGAAGATGGTTATTGAGGCGAAAGGGGAAGATGGTACTGCCGTGTTTACTTTGGCTACGGCAGATAATTATGTGGACCGGACTTTCTATCCGGAACATTTATGTAGCATAAATCAAGATAACTTTGATTATCAGCAGACAGGATTTGCCAATAGTCAAAATTTGAACTCGTACAATAATCGTAATTATAGTACGTTTGTGAGTGACTTGTTTGATGGAAATGTGAATGATTTGCGACTTAAACAACAATGGTCTTATTTACGTAGTTATACGGGACAATATGTTCGTATTACTCGTAAATATGATGATATGTATCCTTCTAACTCTTCTGCCGCACGGAATATGCCTCTTGTACGTTTGGCTGAAATGTATCTTATCCTGATGGAAGTAGGTACTTTGGAAGAAGCAAATGTTGCTTATGAAACATTGTGTGCGGCTCGTGGGGTGGATTATGTAGCATTGACGGAGAATGACTGGACAGACCGGGTACTGATGGAATGGATTCGGGAGTTGATAGCTGAAGGGCAGAATTTTTATACGTATAAACGGTTTGCCGTGAAACGGATGTTGTGGCAGGATGCTGAAACCGCAGATTGTGGAGAGGAACAATACGTGTTGCCTTTACCTCCAAGTGAACGTAGATAATGAATAAAAAAAACAGATGATTATGAAAAAACTATTTATTGTATTAGTAGTCGGATTGATGTTGGCAGCTTGTACAAGAGAGGAAGTTGATGTATTTTCTTTGGAGGATAATTATATATATTTTCCCTATGATAACGGAACAACTTTGGCTACAAGTATGGTTCCTGGTGATAGTATTTACTATTTTTATAATAAGAGTTCTCTTACAGTCAAGTCGGCACAACAACGTGATACCTTTTATTTTGAAGTACGGGCGGCCGGGCTTGCCAAAAGTGTGGATCGCCAAATCAAAATAGTTCCTTGGTCTTGTGAGGTAAGTGGCTTTACGGAGGCAGTGGAAGGGGTAAATTATGTTCCTTTTGATGACCCGGAAATGGTGAAAAATCTTGTCCTTCCGGCTGATTCTGTGCAAGTAAAAATACCGGTTATTGTTACTTATGATCCATCTATTGCTGGGACGGCAAAATCGTTTATCGTAGGGTTGAAACTTATTGATTCGGGGGATCTTAGAGTTATGGGGACGAACTTCAACATTACAGTTGTCGATAAAGCGGCACGTACTCATGCTTGTGTGCGATTTAATCAAAGTAGCTTGTGAGTTTAACTGATTAATTCCTCATGGTGAAAAATACTTAGTCATGAGGAATTTTTTATTTGAAAGATTCAAATTGTTCGTATGAAAAAGTTTGTATTGTTATTTACTTGTATGCTTATAGCCATCTCCGTGTTTGCCCAGACAAATTTTCAAGAGTTGACATTAGCGAAAGCGTTGGAAAAAGCGAAAATGGAGAATAAGTATGTTTTTGTGGATTGTTATACTTCATGGTGTGGACCGTGTAAGATGATGACGGCAAATGTGTTACCTTTGAAAGAAGTGGGGGAATACATGAACGAAACGTTTGTGTGTGTGAAGTTTGATATGGAAAAAGGAGAGGGACGGGATATTCAGCAAAAATATAAGGTGTCCTCCTATCCGACATTTTTGGTTTTGAATGTAGATGGAAGTTTATTACATGCAGTTGTAGGAGCTTCTGCCACGGGAGAAGAGTTTGTGGCAAGGGTAAAAGAGGCATTTGATGATAATTCTGCGGGGAAACTGGCAGTTGAATACGAAAAAGGAAATCGGGATAGGGATTTCTTGATGACCTATATCAAGGCATTGGTGAAAGCTTGTGATGTAGAGAAAGCGCATAAAATTTCAGAAGATGTATTGGCATCGTTGAGTGATGATGAGAAATGCACGGAGCCATATTGGTTTATTTATGAAAATCTGGATTTATCTCCCATTGGTTCAAATAATATGATGTATTTATTACAACATATGGATCAATTCCGGCAGGGAGTTGGTGTGGAGAAAGTAGATTCTGTCGTGGGAAATTTGTTTGCTATCCAACTGGAAAATATTTTGCGAGGACGCAATAGAACGGTAACTTTGGAAGATGTTGAGGTTGCAGGAAAAATGTTAGAGTCTTATCATTTGGAAGGACATGATTATTTGAATGATTATATAGCTTTGATTAAAGCGGTGAAAACAGAAAATACGGATGATGTCATAAAATTATACAAAAAGGTATTTCCCAAGATGGATGCCGGAAAAATTGCTTACTTGTATTTCACCCCGATAACAACGTTGAAGGGGAAATGGAGCGTGAAACAAAAGAAAGCGTTAAGTGCATTGACAAAAAAGATTGCAGGAAACGTGACATCAATTCCCATTCAATCCTCTTTGATGGGTTTTGCAAATATCACTCTTCCAAAGCTATAATGTAAAATGGTGCGTGCTTCGATTTTGTATTATTATAAATGAAATTACCATGAGATTTATATTATCTTTATTTTTATTGTTCTTGATCGGTCAACCGATAGTTTGGGGGCAAAATAGTATGGCAAGGACGTCTATTTTTGAAGAGGGGGGTGAGGTGAAGTCTTTTAAGGATAATTTCAAAAATTTGAAAGCAAATTGGGAACGAATAATTAATCATGCCGATTTTGAAATTATTTCTTGTGATTATGCTTATACGTTCAAAAATAAAAAACAAATAACCAAGTATGCTAAAGAACATTCTCGGTTGGAGACTCCTTTTTTTGCAATGAATATTCAAGCTTCCGTGAAAGATGGAAAATGGAGCGAGAAAATTTTTGTACGATTGACCTCTTTTGCGCAAATGGTGGAGGATGCTACGGAAAATAAAGAAGGGATACGAGATGATCATCTATATCATTTGGGACTTCGTAAAGCGGAAATCGAGAATAAAGTAAAAATTGGAGATCGGGTATATGCCATTCGTTATAAAGTGAATGGTAAGGAGCAGGTGGATTACGTGGTTTGTTCTGCGGAGAATTACAAAGTAATTTGTAGCTATTTATTCAATAGTGTTTCCTTTAGGAAAGGGTAAGAAATGAAAAGGTTAATATCACTATTTTGTTGTCTATGCTTGTTTATACCGACATTTGCACAGACAACTTTTCAAGAATTAACTCTTAAAGATGCATTAGAAAAGGCAAAGACAGAGAATAAGTATGTTTTTGTAGATTGTTATACTTCGTGGTGTGGATCATGTAAACTGATGACAGAAAATGTATTCCCCTCGAAAACTGTTGGGAATTACATGAATAATAAGTTTGTTTGTGTGAAATTTGATATGGAAAAGGAGGAAGGAATTGATATTCAGCAGAAATATCAAATTATGTCCTACCCAACTTTTTTGGTGTTGAAGACTGACGGAACACTGTTATCTCGGATTGTGGGGGCGATTCTTGATGAGGATAAATTTATTAAGAGAGTGGATTCGGTTTTTATGGAAAATTCTGTTATTCAGTTGGAAGGGGAGTACATGGCAGGGAATCGTAAGATGGATTTCCTGTTGAGATACATCAAAGCTTTACTGGCTTCCGAAAACACGACAAAAGCAAAAAGTATCGCATTGGATGTAATCACCTCTTTGGAAGATAAGCAGAAGTGTACGGCACCCTATTGGTTTATTTATGAAGATTATCGTTTGTCTCCTGTCGGATCGGGGAATTTAGCTTATTTGCTAAAACATGTAGAACAATTTCGTCAAGGTATCGGGGTAGAGAGGGTAGATAAAAAATTAGGAATCTTGTTCGCTCTCCAATTGGAAAGTATTCTCCGGGGAGCCAACAAAAATATTACTTTACAGGAGGTTGGTAAATTAAAGGTGACATTAGATACGTTTAAGCTGACAGGTCAGGACTACTTGTATGGGTATATTGATTTGATTAATGGGATAATGACGGGGAATACAGGGGTGTCGTTGGAAGCTTACAAACGGGTTTTCCCGTTTGTTGCGGATGAAAAAATTGCAACTTTTTATTTCATGCCGATCATGTATTTTAAAGATAAATGGAGTGTTGAGCAGAAAAAAGAACTGGCTGTCTTGACAGATCAATTAATCAAGAAGGTGCAATTACCAGAATTGAAATCTTCTTTGTATGAGATTAAAACAAATATCTTGACGAAGTAATCAAATTTATAAGTGATGATGAAATGGTTGTTTATTTTTTTCATGGTATGCCCGTTAATAGGGTGGAGCCAGATCAGGGTGGAACCTGTGCTAGTGCATGATACGGTCGAATTGAAAGTGGGTGATCGGGTTCCCGGATTCATATTTCGGGACACGGCAAAGCAAGAAATATCTTTGAAACAATTTAAAGGAAAATATGTCGTGATAGATGTGTGGGCATCGTGGTGTTACCCTTGTAAAAAGGAATATCCTACTTTGAGAAGATTATCAAAAGAATACAAAAATGTTGTTTTCGTTAGTCTTTCCTGTGATACGGAGGAGCAACGTTGGCGAAATGAATTGTGGTGGGGAAAAATGGATGGATACCAGTGGTGGATTGCAGGTGACGAATCTTCTATGATCGCTTTTCGAGTAAAAGCAATTCCTCGTCTTATATTATTGGACCGAAAAGGGAGAGTGATGGATTTGAAATTGCCCCAACCTTCAAGCCCTGAGTTTGAAAAGATATTGAAAGAATTAGAGAAAGACAATAAGAAATAAAAATTTGTTGTATGCTTGTAATCAAGAAGATAATGATCGTTCTTGCTTGTATCTTAATGTCCGGAGTTCGTGACAAGAGCGAGGATACGACTTTTAAATTTTTATTTCCGGCAAATGAGACGAGAAAAGTTGATCTCGAATTTCAGGACCAACGGACAACGTTAACATTTGTACCTTGGGATTCTTTGCGGGTAGCCTCGGTTTCACTTGCTTTATCTGGTGGAAAGTACGCTTGTTTATGGGTGGGAGAAATGCCTTATGTTATTTGGTTGGAAGCGGGAAAACCTTGGACTGCTAGGTTTGAGGGGAATCGATGGTTTTTTGAAGGGGTGGGTGCTAATGTGAATAATTATTTGAATAAATATGATGTCGAGCAAATTTATTTCATTGATTATTATCGTATAACGAACCGAGAATTTCGGGAGAAACTAGATCGGGTGATGAATAAACGGGAAGAGGCTTTACGGGTAGCCTCCTTAGATTCTGGATTTGTGAAGCAGGAGAGAAAGCGATTACGTTATATAAAAAATAATCATTTAGCTTCGGCGGTTGTTTATGGAGAAGTGGAAGACAGAGAATCGGATTTGTTGGAGGATACTTATGCCGAGTTACAAAAGGCCGTAATTGAAGATACGACTTCGTGGGAGATTCCGGAATACCGGGAGTCGATGGATCGAGTGATGCATGCATTGATTAGAATGAAAGAGTTGAAAGGATCATTTTATGATATATCTTTAGAATTGTTACGTCAGACGATATCAACGTTTAAAGACGAACGGTTGATTGAATATATTGTGAATAAGAATGTGATGGCTTACATGAAAGCTTTGAGTGTAGGTACTACAGGTGAGATGGATTCGATTTTTAGGAATTGGGTACATCAGCCGATTTTAGTGGAGGCTTACGACAACTTGTGTCGTGCAAATAGAAAGTTGGAAAAAGGGCAGCCAGCTGTTCCGTTTACATTTCCGGATATCAATGGTAAAGAGATAAGTTTGTCGGATTTTAAAGGAAAATACGTGTATGTTGATTTGTGGGCAACTTGGTGTGGACCGTGTAATGCGGAAATCCCGTCATTAAAAAAATTAGAGGAAGAATTTCAAGGACGAAACATCTATTTTGTGAGTATATCTTGTGATAAAAGTCAGGATGAGTGGGAGAAATTTGTGAAAGAAAGGCAAATGGGAGGAATTCAATTACATATGCGGGGTGATAACAAATATATGGAGGAACTTGGGAACAACGGGATTCCTCGTTTTTTGTTAATAGACCGGGAAGGGAATTTCATAGATGCTAGTATGTCACGTCCGTCTGATCCAAAGACACTAAAAATATTGCGGGAGTTGGAAGGAATCTAAATGTATTAAAAGTAAAATAGAAAAAGGCTCGTTGAAAATAGATTATGTCTATTTTCAAGGGGTTCTTTTTTTGTGGATATTGTTGTATATTTGTGCAGATGGAACAGGATTGATATATGATAAGAATGTATAACTATGGACGATAACGGGAAACACTTGACTGCGGGACTTAGGAGAGGTAAGGAAGAGGCTTTTGCTTATGTGTTTCGTATGTATTATAGTCCGTTATTAAATTATGCCGGACGTATTTTGAAAGATGTGGAGGCAGCGAATGACGTGGTGCAGGAGTGTTTTTGTCGGTTGTACGAGCGGCGCAGAGAATTGCGTAAAGAACTTCAGGTTCGACCTTATCTTTATAAGTCTGTTTATAATGCTTGTATGGATGCAATCATTCGGTCGGGGCTGATCGTTTCTATGATGAAGAAAAGAATAGTGCCGGGGATATGAACGTGTACAATACGTCCAAGAACGTGTTGAAGTCTTGGACGATGAATCCGGGGGTGGATCGGGGTTATCCGAGAGCCATGTATTATGGTTGGGGATCGAATTCCATTATCACGGATCGCTATGTTCACGATGCATCTTTCATGAGATTATCCGCTTTGAATATTAGTTATCGTTTGCCTCGTCGTTTATTCGGTTCCAGTATCGTGAATGCGATTGACGTGACATTCCAAGCAACGAATTTGTTTACTTGGACGAAATATCCGGGTATGGACCCGCAGGGAAACTTTAGCACGTCTTACAGTGCATTTTATAATATGGGTATTGATTACAGCTCTTACCCATCAGCCAGAACCTACAATTTGGGAATAAAAATAACTTTAAAATAAGATATGATGAAGAGATTAAGTTATTATATCATGTTGTTGGGGATCGTGTTCTTTACTTCATGTGAGGATTTTTTGGATCAGGTTCCCAAGCATAATTTGACACTGGATAATGCCGTCACGGATTATAGTGGGGCAAAAAATATTCTGAACGGGATGTACTCGATCGTGGCTTCCAACTCTGCATTCGGGGGTGCGACTTGGTGCCGTTTGTCTTCACAAGGAGGATTTTACTCTTCATATACGGCTAATTTTAATATGGCTTATAAAGAAGGGTCTAATGACATGGATGGGACTTGGCAGGCTTTATACTCTTTGGTGAACTCTGCAAATGCGGCAATAGAAGCGATTTCAAACTTGGCAGAGAATAAGTTCCCGACTCCGGAACGTAAGCAGGAAATGTTGGCAGAGGCCCGGTGTATGCGGGGCTGGGCTTACACGAATTTGTTCTGGTTGTTCGGGAGATGGTGGGATGCGGATGATTCGGCTTACGGGATATTGTACCGGGATAAGATGGCAAATTTGAGTAATTTGCAGGTGCCTCGTAGCAGCGTCGGGGAATCGTACACGAAGATCTTTGAAGATTTGGATGATGCAATCGCCAATATGCCGGACTTCACGACTTCCCGTAGTTTGTCCCGCCAGATGGCACAGGTGTTGAAAGCAAAAATCTTACTTTATCGCGGGGTTATGCGTGGTTCTACGCAAGATTTGAAGGATGCGTTGACGCTAGTGGAGACCGTAAAACGGGATGCTCCTTCCAGTTGGCAAATGGAATCGGATATAGAAGCTATGTATGAAGTGGGTTGGGATTCGAAAGAGGTTTTGTGGGCAAGGTATCTGGGTGATTTTGCCAGTACGACGAGTTACGAGTTTGACTATTCGTATAACATCGGTTATAATAATACCTATTCGGATATTGCAACCGGGTGGTTGAAGGAAGATCCTCGCTATGAGGTGATCATGGATTCTGCCCGGGCTCCCGAGACTTGGGATACAAAGATGGTGTTTACTCCGGTGAAATTATATCATGGAGGACGGTATGATACAAAAGATGCTCCATACGCGACCTATTATTTCCGCTATGCCGAGTTGTATCTTATGGAATCGGAGTTGAAAGCCCGTTTGGATGATTATTCTTTGGAAGAAGCATTGAAGCCTTTGAATGATATGCGGGCGTGCCGGACAAACCCTGTGTTACCGGCTTTATCCCCCGGAAGTAAGCAAGATTTACTGAGAGCGATATTCCGGGAAATTTGGGTAGAACAGTTCTTGGAAAATGGAAGCGAGTATTTTGCCTCTTTGCGATTTATAAATGACACGGATGCCAGTACTGCCCAGAATAAACCCTGGATATACACGCTGAAACCGGATGTGAATTTCACGGAAAATCAGTATTGTTGGCCGATTCCAGAGAACGAACGGTTAAAAAATCCTCTGGCAGTACAGAACCCGGAGCTTGGTAATTGATGTTTGACAAAACAAGTAAATATATGAGATTTATGAGAAATTTGTGGTTTATATTCATTCTGATTATAGCTTTTATAGCATGTTCCGATGATAAGGATGTGCTGGCACCTGTACCGAATGATGTGACGCTGAATGAACTGGAGTTGGATCGTTTTACCCATGCGATCCCGGACGGCGGCTTTACTTCGAAAGCGGCTCACAGGAATTCCGTAACGTTTAATACAAAGAAAAATAGTGACGGGACGTATGCCGGGTTTGCTTATTCAAACCGGAATAACCGTTCCTTTACGTGGACGGCTACTCAAGAGGCTTTGGATTCAAATATTTATAGTGTGTACACGAGATTTCCCAATGCAAATGAGGTATATGCTGTTGGACGGGTTGAGGGCGATGATACTTATTTTACGCTGGGGACCCCGGCGGTGGTGGAGCATATTCTAGTGGCTAATACGACTTATACCTATTTGGCATTGGTGTATGGGGATCAATACGGGACAGAAGAAGAGCCGGTTGCTAATCCCAATATTCCGGGTAGTGCGAATAAAAAAGGGGTATGGTTCACGAATGTTCTGGGAGGTGTGAAGAAAATGGTGGATGCCGATAAGGATTTCTACAAATTGATCGTTACCGGATATAACGGGGAGACAGAAACCGGTCAAGTAGAGTTTTATCTGTGTACCCGGAAGGGTGATCCGAGTCATCCGGCTTGGAGCTTGGTGATTAACGATTGGTATAAGGTGGATTTAAGTTCCTTGGGAGAGGTATCGAAAGTTGTATTCCATGTGGCATCATCGGATATAGAGGCCGGAACCGGTCGGATGAGGACTCCACCGTATTTCTGTCTTGACGGGATTAGGATTAAAGAATAAATTCAATGAACAGGGACTGATTTTTCAATCAGCCCCTGTATAATATGAATAAAAATTACTGTATGAAAAGAATTGTATGTTTGTTGATATGCGTATGTAGCTATTTTTGAGGAAATATATTTCAATGAATATAGGGCAATAGTTTGTGTGTGAATGAGAATTATTTTCTTGTAATTAATATTGTCAGTTGTTCGTGTTAAGGGGCTATATGGCCCCTTAAATTTATAAATAGGTTTTAATTTTATAAAGAAAAAGAGACTATATTGAAACATAATGAAATAAATCATTTCGTTTTTACATTTTCATTTCTATCTTTGTTTTACGTAAAGAGAAAATAAATAAAGCGTAAGTGTATGCAGGAACAAACTTCAATAAAAATCCAAGGATTAACGGTTGGTGACAGAAAAGTGTACCAACAGATCTTTGATACTTTTTATCATAGTTTGTGCTTGTTCACGCACCGTTTTATCGATGATCTTTCTGTTTGTGAGGATTGTGTGCAAGAGGCGTTTATTTCCTTGTGGGATAACCGGGAGGAAATGGCATCTGCGGCTCATGTGAAATCCTTTTTGTATCAAGTCAGCCGTAATAATGCGTTGAATCATTTGAAACATGAGCGGGTGAAGAGTGAGTATATGGCCAAAGGAGTGCAGGAACTGGAATCACAGGTTTGTTTTATCAATTACGTGATCGAAGAAGAGGCAGAACGGATACTGGCTGAGACAGAACAAGAATTGGCACCGAAATGCAGGGAAATTTTCAAGCTTGCCATGCAAGGGAAAGATAACGAGGAAATTGCCCGCTTGCTGGGAGTTTCGGAGAACACGGTGAAAACGCAGAAAAAGATCGCCTATAAAAAGTTAAAACAAAAAATAGCAGAAGTAACGATGTTACTCCTACTATTGAATCAAGTGGTTGGTGAGTGATTACGGTTTTTGATAAACCCATTTTATAGCATCTCCAACGACCCATTGTCCAGGTAAACCGATATCATATAGGGAGACCGAGCATTCTCCTTTTGGTAACATAAATTCTCCAATGAACACCCATTTGGAAGTTTGGGGTGCATGGACTTTAATCTTTTTTTCTCTGTTGTTGTAGGATATGGAGTAGCAATATTGTATGTCCCGAATGGGTTCTTGGGTAATCATTTTTCTACTACGTTCTTGGCGATAAGAGATATTTGGGATATAAGCATATATCTTGTATTTACCTTTTTTGTTAATGGGAGTTGTCCAGGTCAGTAAACCTTCTCCTTTACCTGTTCTTTTTCTGAGACAGCTCAAACAATATTCTCCGAAACAGTCGGGCATAAGTGTGTATTCCCAATGGGATACAGCTGTAGAGGAATGCGTGTGGTGATTATGATCTAGCCCTAGGAAACGTTTTAGCCAGGGGGCTGGAGGATTCGTGATTTGAAAATTGTTATCCTCGTTATCAACAATGATTTCATTTTTGGGAGGAAAGAAGATTGTGGGAGAGATGGATTCTTCCCCAGTGATGGTGTCTCTGGTGGATTCCATCCCTTTTTCTAGCGTGATCGTCTTATCATGAATATCAAAAATGTTTGGGCGGTTTTTTGATAATCCGGTATAAATGCTATGTGCAATAACTGGATTCGGGCATATAAATATAATTTTTTTGGCTTCTCTGGCTTTCACAGAAAATGTGCGAGGTGTATAGAGAATCCTGTCGATCTGATGTTCAGGTCCAGCTTTGAAAATGGCAGTTCCTAAGTGCATGGCAATAACTCCATCCACATCACTTTGGTTTAAAACGTCAAATTCCATTCTAAATTTGGTGTGAGGAGTCCAAGGATCTCCTTCTTCTTCTGTGGGTGATAAAATTCGTTTTACCCGAAAATTTTTTACTTGAAAAGCGGGTAGCTCTTGACAGTCAAAGTATTCCGGAAAAATTTCGGATAGGTGCCATCCGAAGTTGTTTGAAAAAGCATCATCAAAAGTTTGAAAATCAGCTTGTCGGAAACGATTGGTTGTCATAAAATCTTGTACGAATACGTGAAAATCCGTGGAGGCAGTTCCTTTAAGAATGATTTGCGAGAGTAGATCATTTGCTTTTAGTTCATTAATTTGATTTATAATCTCAAAGGAAAGTGTCTTATCCGAGAGGGCTGTTCGATAACTTTTCCCATTTAAATAGTCCACGGCTTTTTGTTGGGAGTCTGGAGGTGCTACATTGGCCACTCTGTTTTCCCATGGTCTTTTCACGATTTGATTTAAGAGACTATTGATCGTTGGGTATTTGAGAGAGTAAATGTGGTTTGTGTAATTAAAAAATAGAGGATTGAAGTTGTATATGTTGTAAGTGGATTCGTGATGCCATGTTGTTCCTAACTTTAGGTGGGAGAGAGGGCCTTCTTCCCAAGACGTTAGAATATGTTCATTGTTAAGTTCCCAGTATAGGCTTCTTTCGAATGGTTCGATCCAATCAGATATTTCAAAGCGTAACCGTTTTTTTGCAAAGGCTCTAATTCTTCCGTTTAGTATACCGATCCCTCTTTCCGGACACAATACCATTTCGGGTTGTATCATCTCGCTTCCTCCTGTTGCCGGGTGATAGTGGGAGGTGAAGGTAACCGGGGTTTCTACGAGGCGCAAGCGGTTAAATAGATAGGAAGATTTTCTTTCATATTCTATGGTCTCTTTCATATCCCTGATCTTGTCGGGGAGTGAAGTTAATTGTTGCTCAATCGAGGAGAGAACTTTGAAGTTATTTTTTGACATGTAAAGCTCGTAGGTCACGCTGTCCACGGTTATCTCCCGTTTTTCGTATTTCCCGATACATAGCGATATGTTCCTTTGAGGGTGTTCGTTTTCAAACCGGGTACCTGATGCAGTCTCGTGGCGGGAGCCTTGAGAAATGGCTGTAAGCCGGGTCGGGTGATCGACGGTTAAGGTATAGCGGGTGAAATCGCACGGGGTGTTATAGGGATAAGCGGGGTTTACAGGCGGGGAGGTTACCGGGTACCAGAGGCATTCGGGCGTGAGCAAGGTGTGATCTTTTTCGAGGAAGGCGTATCGATGGCCGAACCTGCAGGATAGGTAGTGGCGGTTGTCAATGTCAAATTCTTTCTGTTGTTTCGGGATGTAGAGGTAGCAGATACCTTCATCGATAGTTCCTTGATACTGAATGTCAAGAGAGAGAGAATCACCGGGAGAAACAGGTCGTGAGATCACGATAGCCTGAGCCTCTCTTGCGAAAGGCACGGAAGATCGGTTTTCTTGTATGCTTGTAACCTCTAGTGAGGGGTTCAAGTAAAGGATGATTTCCGATAGAGTTATGTCAGTCGGGTTATATAGTGAAACCCGGCTTTCCAAGTGAGCTTGTTTTTCTTGGTAAGCAAACCGGATGTCGTGGGTGACGATGTTCATCTTGTTTGGGGAGTTGTATTTTTTATACACGGATTCGTAAAGGATGTGACGGCTTTTGACTTGTGCGTGGTGGTTGTACGTGATGAATCCGGTGAATATTCCCGCAAGGAGGACGAGTATCCCGGAACAGGCTGCTAGTTGTCGTCCGTTGGTCTTGTTGGGAATACGAGGCAGACCGCTTATGGCGAGCATGATGAAACCAAGCCCTAGCAGGAGGAAAGTTACCCTGTGAAGTAAGAAACCGGGTAGATTAGCCATCCCCGTGAAGTCGGAAAACGTGTAAGGGAGGAGAATGCCGATAGGATCAAATAGTCCGTGATAAAGGGTGGATAGGAATAGAATATCGACACTGAGATAGACCAGCATGAATAGGGTGGTGACGGCCCCGTTTTTAAAACAACGGGCGGCAAGGAAAGAGGTGATGCCCACGATGAAAACGATGGTGGGGAGGAATAGTGTCACTAGATAGAACACGTAAATTAGGGGACGGAAAGCAGTCGGGGAGGCGAACAGATTGATTAACCCAGCGATGGCGAGAGAAATGCTTCCCATGATCATGAAGGCAATGATGGTCCCGATGATAAAGCCGATTGAGTACGTGTCGTTTCCTTGCGGGTGAACGAATAGGGCTTCCAGCGTGTTATATTTTTTTTGCTTGTGTACCCAGAATCCTATGGTTGCCAAGGGAAACACTAGGAGTAGGTTAAACAGGTAAGCGTTTTGCGTGGGAATGAAGGAAGGTAGGACAAGGGTATACTCGACGGGGATGTTGAACATGTCACTTTGGAATGATAACTGGTAGGCGATGATTAAGGGGATCAGGATCATGAAAGCAACACGGAAAGTTTTATTTCGCCATATCTCCGTGAAAGAATACCGGGTAATTAACCAAAGTTGATGTCGGTTCATGGTATGTGGGTTGAGTGTTAATTTAATAATTGTAATATGGAGATGTGTCGGGATGACACACCCCATAATTTAGTAGGCTTCGTAAATGTTTAGAATATTTCTCCATAACATCCACAAGCTTGGTTTTCCGGAACGCAAGTTTTAATGGAGCAATCGAATAAATATCCAGGAGGACAGTAGTGTGTGATCCAAGTAACTCCGACTACAACTTCTGTGTATGTTCCTCGAACAGCTACTGCTCCATTAGGTGTTGCTGCCCACTCGTGGTCAAGTTCCCCTATCTCAGGACTTCGAGAAGAAACAGATGAGAACGGACTCCCGAATAGATTCAAAAAAAGAAAAAACAACATGGTTGTTAAACCAGCTTGGATAAAAAATCTCTTTTTCATGATTCTTTGATTTTAGTGGAATAATAATTTAATAAAATGCAATCGCATTTACTACTAATACAATTCAGAGCGGGTTTTGGGTGAAAATGGAAATAGATTCTACACGTTATACCCTAATTCAACCTAAATAAAGAGGTAATGCAACCCAAATAATCTCACTCGTTCAGAGCTCATTCGAAGCTTAATCGTTGCTCAGACATTGGGGGATGGCGAAGCTCTGAGGGAGCTTCGAGTGTTCTTCGAATAAGTGGGATTATTTCCCTAGGATTTCCTACAGTTTACTTTAGGTTCTCGTTAGGATTTCATTCTTTACCATCATTTGTTATCCCGATACTTCCGAATTTGTTTAAACTTTACCGAGAATGGATAAAAATACTAGATATTGGTAATTCAGAATGTGGTGATAGTAAAAAGAATTGTTTAAATTTGTTTGGAACTTGTCTTTTAGAAGGTGATTTTATAATCATGTTATTGTGCATGTTATAAAATAAACAATAAAATTTGAATTTGGTTTTCACCCTGATCTTGTTGTGAATTGTATTAGGATAAAACGATCGTTTAATGCGTTTGTAAATAGGAGCCTTCTGGGCTCTTTTTTTTTAATTCTAAAAAATCGTTTATTCTAATTATCAATTCGTTAGTATTTGTCTTTCATTTTCATCTTTCAATGTCATTAAACGATCCTTTTTTGATCGAATCAAAAATTTGGAAGATGGAAAATTTAGAAAAAGGTATAGAAGTTTCTCAGTTGATAGTGAAGGACTTGCAGGGATGTATTTCTCCGGAAGAGAAAGTTATGTTAGATAAGTGGTTGGAGGAAAGTCTTGAAAATAGAGAAGTATATCATCGTGTGCAGGGGCGGGTAAATCGGGACGAGCGGCAGAGAATCATTCGACAATTAAATAAACGTGCGGCTTGGGAGCGGGTAGATAGGAATACGAAAGAGTACAAACATTCTATTTTGAGGCGGTGTATGAGGTATGCAGCTACGATTGTATTGCCTTTATTCGTTGTTGGGATTGGCTTTTATCTGACTAGAGATAAGGAGGAAATTCATCCGGTAGCCGAAGTGGTGGCAATTGCTCCGGGAGTAACAAAGGCGGAATTGGTGTTGGCAGATGGGCATAAAGTGATTTTGGGTACGGAAACCGTAGATTCGTTAGCAAGTGAAAGGGGTGTGAATATCGTGAAAGATGGGAATGGTGTATCTTATTTTGGAAATAAAGAAGAAGGTGATTTGGCTTATAATATTATGCGCGTACCCCGAGGTGGTGAATTTAAAGTGAGATTGCAAGATGGGACATTGGTTTATATGAATTCGGAGACCGAATTAAAATATCCGGTACGTTTTGTAGGAAAGGAGAGACGGGTGTATCTGTCGGGAGAGGCTTATTTCGAGGTACAGCGAGATACAGCGAAACCTTTTATCGTGGTCATGAACGGGAATGAAGTTCGGGTGTTGGGGACCGAATTTAATGTTCGTTCTTATAAGGATGAGAAATGTCAATTTACGACGCTGGTAACAGGAAAGGTGTTGTTGACCACTCATGATCGTAAATGCATGGAATTATTACCCAATGAACAAGGAATTGTTGATCCGCAAGGGGAGTTGAGAAAAGAACAAGTGGATGTTGCTCTTTACACGGCTTGGAAAGATGGTAATTTCGTGTTTCGAAAACAATGTTTGGAGAATATAATGGAGATTGTCGAAAGGTGGTATGACTTGAAAGTGACCTTTGAAGACGAGTGGTGTAAACAAGTTAGTTTTTCCGGTAACGTGGAGCGATATGATGATTTTAGTAAGCTGGCAGAAATGCTGGAGGCTACCGGGAGCGTGAAGTTTAAAATAAAGAATAATGAGATCTATGTAACCAAAAGATAAAAAGAAAAAGATGGAATACTTGCACTATTCCACCTTTAGTACCAGTGTGACTGGCATTGTTTTACTTAAAATACAAATGTATGAAAAAAAAGCGAATTGTACATCTTCTCCCGAAAAGAAGGTTATTAAAAACATGGTTGATTATGAGGTTTATCGTCCTGTTTATGTGCGTGTCTGCGATGCAGCTGACGGCTGCGGTGTACAGCCAAGAAGTAAAAGTGACGTTGTCTGTGAAAGACGCTTCTTTTGAGAGTGTGATCCGTCTGTTGGAAGCAAACACGGAATACACGTTTCTTTATGAGGATCGGCATATTGCCGAAATCGGAGGTTTAAATCTGAATTTCCGGGATACGGATATTAAAGTTGTGTTGGATAAATGTTTGCAAGGAACAAATTTGAGTTATCGGTTGATGAATAATCACACGATCGTGATCCAACGGGGTGTGGCGGTTGATACGACAAAACAGAAAGCTCTTCAAAAGATGTCTGTTTCTGGGGTTGTTAAGGATGTGAAAGGTGAGGTTTTGCCCGGAGTAACGATTCGGATAAAAAACACGCAATTGGGATTCGTGACGGATATTGATGGAAAATTTAAGTTTGATTTTCCAAAACAGGATACGGTGGTTTTAATTTTCTCCTTCGTGGGTTACAAGACTCAAGAATTTCAGGTGAAAAATGACAAACCGATCACGATTGTTTTGAAAGAGGATGTGACGGAAATGGATGAGGTGGTTGTTACCGGTATTTTCACGAAAGCAAAAGAGAGTTACACGGGGGCGGTAACTACAATTACGGCGAAAGATCTTCAACGGGTTGGAAATCGGAATCTGGTGTCTTCTATCCGGAATATTGACCCGAGTTTTAATATTGCGGACAATATTGATATTGGTTCGGACCCGAATAAATTACCTGATATCACGATTCGTGGCTCTTCCAGTCTAGGGGTTGGGGTAAAAGATTTGCAGGAAGATTCCAGAAGTACGCAAAAGGCCAATCAGCCCTTGTTTATTATGGATGGTTTTGAAATCACGTTGGAACGGATGATGGACTTGGACGAGAATCAAGTGGAGAGTATCACTCTTTTAAAAGATGCCAGTGCCACGGCGATGTATGGGACTCGCGGTGCGAATGGTGTTGTGGTTATCGTGACTAAAAAACCGGAAGCGGGACGTATCCGGGTGACTTACAAAGGTAGTTTAAATATTGAGGCTCCTGATCTTACATCTTATGACTTACTGGATTCCAGAGAGAAATTGCAGTACGAGTGGGCTGCCGGATTGTATGAAAATATAAATGCCAATCAGACTCAAGAGATGATGGATTTATATAATCGTCGTAAAATGGATGCGGAGCGGGGTGTCAACACGTATTGGTTGAAATATCCCGTGAGAACAGGTGTCGGGCATAAGCATAGTTTACGTTTTGAAGGTGGGGATGAAGTTTATCGGTATTCGGTTGGTTTGTCGTATAATGATATTGCCGGTGCAATGAAAGGATCTAACCGGAGAACATTTAATGGAAATGTATTTCTCTCGTATAAATACAAAAATTTGACATTCCAGAATGATTTGCAAGTATCTTCCAACCGTTCATATAATTCCCCTTATGGGACATTTAATGATTTTGCAAAGATTAATTCTTACTGGACACCTTATGATGAAGAAGGCAATATTATTAAGGTGCTGGAGGATTATTATTATTTGAGTATCTTAAGAACAAATTTTGTGTATAATCCACTTTATAACGCTAAGTTACCTAGTAAAGATGAAAGTCGATATACACAGATTCAGAATAATTTTGCCGTGGAATGGCATATATTGCCAGAATTATTTGTTCGAGGACGTTTGGGGATAACTTCTAAAACGGATCGAGAGGATAAATATAAATCAGCCAAACATACGGATTTCGACAATTACTCGGAGGATGATTATGACCGAAAGGGAACTTATTCTTATGGAACGGGTGAAACTTTTAATTACGAGGCTGATTTTACCTTGAATTACTCCAAGGTTTTTGCTGAAAAACACCAGTTATACGTGGGATTGGGATATAATTTTGCTCAGGAAAAGAACGAGTTTTTCACGATACTGGCAGAGGGCATTTCTAATATTAATATGGATTTCTTGGGGATGGCAAGTAAATACGAGAAAGATGGCCATCCGAAAAGTAAAGAAGGATTTTCTCGACGGATGGGTGGTATTGCTAACGTGAACTACACTTATGATCGTCGGTACTTTATAGATGCTTCTTTCAAGATAGAAGGTTCTTCTAAATTTGGTAGTGATAATCGATACGCTCCTTTCTGGTCTGTCGGAATTGGTTGGAACTTGCACCATGAAGGTTTTATGGCTGGAAATGAATTATTAAATGTAGCTCGATTAAAACTTTCTTACGGGACTTCCGGTTCACAGGCTTTTGATTCTTATCAAGCGATGACGACGTTTAAAGATTACGGAGGTTCAAGTTATCAGGGGTGGTATGGGGTGTATTTGATGGCTATGGGGAATAATGATTTGGGATGGCAAAAGACGAAACAATTGAATATCGGAACGGAATTGGAGTTTTTTAATGGGAGGATTCGTGTTAACGCAGACTATTATAATAAGGTGACTGACGATCTGTTATCTGATATTACATTACCCTCATCCAGTGGTTTCGGGAGTTACAAGGCTAACGTGGGACAAGTCGCGAACACCGGAGTCGAGTTGGGCTTGAATGTTTACGTGCTTCGGGATACGAAACGGGATGTGATGTGGTTGATAGGTGGAACTTTGGCTCACAACAAGAATGAGATTAAGAAAATTTCGAATTCATTGGAGTTTCTGAATGAACAGATGAGTTCGGAGGATGGTGGAAATCCCAGTTTTATGTATGAAGAGGGGCAATCAATGAAAACGATCTTTGCCGTGAAATCTAAAGGTATAGATCCGAGTAATGGTAAAGAAATTTATATCAAGAAAGACGGAACCGAAACATATACTTGGGATCCGAAAGATAAAGTTGCTTGTGGTATTGATGAACCGAAGATCTGGGGAAATCTGAATACGATGTTTCGTTATAAAGGGATAACATTGAATGCAATATTCAGTTATCGTTATGGCGGGCAAATGTATAATTACACGTTAGTTAGTAAAGTAGAGAATATCAAACCTTTTGATAATGCAGATAAACGCGTGTTGTATGATCGTTGGAAAAATCCGGGAGACAATGCTTTCTTCAAGGGTGTTCGGGATTTCACGACGACGAATGCAACAAGTCGTTTCGTGATGGACGAGAACACGCTAGAGTGTCGTTCTATTTCGCTGGGATATGACTGGAGTGCCAAGTGGTTAGACCAAGTTGGTATTTCTTATTTAACTATAACAGGTTACATGGAGGACGTGTTTAGAATTTCATCCATAAAACAAGAGAGAGGTTTATCTTATCCTTTTTCGCGTAAGTTTTCAATGTCTTTATCCGTTAGATTTTAAAAGAGTATGATTATGAGAAATATGATTAAAAAGAAATATGCCTGTATTCTGTTATTGTTATTGGCAATAGGATCTGGATGTAGCGATTGGTTGGACGTGCGTCCTCGGAACGAGATGAAAGAGGAGGATATGTACGCTAACGAGGAAGGATTCAAGAGTGCTTTGACAGGGGCGTATATTCAATTGGCGGCAGAAGAACTTTACGGTCGGGATGCTTCCATGTATATTCCCGAAATGTTGGCACAACATTGGACTATTTCAACTGATAAGGTATCGTTGATTTATAATATATGTGCTTTTGATTATACACATGAACAATCAGAAGAGGCGATAGAAAAACTTTGGAAGAAATACTACCAATGTATCGTGCATCTGAATAATGTATTGGGAAATCTGGAAACAACTGGTGTGACGTTTACGAATGGAAATGAGGCTTTGATAAAAGGTGAAGCTCTGGGATTACGAGGATTCCTTCACTTGGAGCTTTTACGTTTATTTGGCCCCGTGCCTGAAAAGGCAACATCGGGTTCTCTGGCTATTCCTTATCAGGAACAGATGACAAAAGATCCCGGTAAATTGCATACTATTACCTACAAGGAAGTATGTGAGAAGATTATTCGGGATCTGGATGCTGCGGAAAAGCTTTTGGAGAAAGACCCGATTTTAGTGGGTTCAAATACGCAGTTGAATCAACCGGTGTACGATTGGGAAGGGAAACCTTTGGATGAATGGCAATTCTATCGACAGGTACGTTTCAATTATTATGCCGTGAAAGGGGCAAAAGCCCGTTACTATCATTGGATCGGTGATAAAGAAAATGCAGTAAAATTTGCAAAAGAGGTGATCGATGCTAAAAATGAAGATGGCACATCTAAATTTACATTGGCGACAGAATCGACGTATGGCTCAAATGGAAATCTGGTGATGAAATCAGAACATCTTTTCGGTGTTCATAATTCGCAGCATCAAGCTATTGTACAACCTTTGTTTAAAGATGAAAATGCAAGTTTGAGGCAAACGGTGGCTTATATTAACACGGCGTATGAAAGTAGCATACATCCGGACGATATAAGAAATAAAGCGAATCGTTATTGGGAAGAGAAAACTTATCAAAATTCGAGTAAAGTGAATCATTTCCGAAAATATACCGGGAGCGATACCTATGCTACTTTGAATATTGTGCCATTACTTCGTTTGGCCGAGATGTATTTGATTTTGGTTGAGGATTCGCCTTTGTCAGAAGCCCCGACTTATTTCAAGACTTATCGGGTTGCTCGAAATTTGGATATTTCAATTGATAATTCCTTGGTCACGGAACAAGATGTTATAAATCGGTTAGAGAAAGAGTATCGGAAAGAATTTTTCGGGGAAGGTCAAATGTGGTTTTTCTATAAGAAACACAATTTTACCAGATTTACTTGGCCCAAGAATAAAACTATTCCAGAAGGAGCTTACTTGCTTCCGATTCCTAAGAGCCAAAGCGTGTTTGATTAGTAAAAAGTGAGATTATGAAAATAAGAATTGCAACGATATTGATATTTTTACTGATTGTGGGTACAATCGGTTGTAAGGAGAATACAGCCTTAGAGTATGAAAATGACCCGGCATTGTATTTTGAAAATTCGTATTATACACAACAAGATAGTATCGCTCATACCTTTTTTATCCAACCGGATGATCAAATGCGAGATACGGTTTTTGTAGAGATTCTGACGATGGGATACCCGACAGACACGGATCGGCCTTTTGTTTTGGAACAAACGAATGCGGGGAAACCGGGATCGGCTGTTGCCGGAAAGCATTTCGTGGCTTTTGATGATCCGGAAATGTTAGAGCATTTAAAGATTCCTAAAGGGAGTGTGCGTAAAAGTTTCCCTTTAATTGTTCTGCGTGATCCTTCTTTGGAATTGGAAGAGGTTCGGATTGAGTTGAAGATTGGGGAGAATGAGTATTTTAGATCAGGAATTGACGAGTGGACGAATTTTGTTGTAAAGACCACGTCTATGGCGGTAAAACCTACAAATTGGGACTCTTATTGGAAATATTATTTCGGAATAACTTGGGGGTCCGTGAAAATGAAATTTATTATTGATAATACCGGGTTCACGGAGTTTGACGGTGGTTCTTTGAGTTCAGATTATACTAATTATTTGAGTTCTAAAGTGAAACAAAAATTATTAGAGTATAATACGAATCACCCGGATGAACCATTGAGTGAGGCTGACGGTACATTGGTAACTTTTGAATGATTAAAATGAAATTGATTATGAAACTGAAGAATATATTGATAGGGATAGGTTTAATGGTGTCTCTTCAAGGAGTACAATCTTGTATTGATGACCGGGGGAATTATAGTTATATTCCGAAAGAAGAATTATTTCCTGTAACTATTTCCGGGTTTGAAGATACCACGGTGGCTATCCGTTCTACTTTGAATATTATTCCGGTATTAGAGAATATGGATGATGAATCTCGTTACATATACCTGTGGTATGCATCTCCTTCTGAAACAGCGGGATTTGCCCCACAACGAGATACTCTTTCCTTAAAGAGAGATTTATCATTTGAAGTAACATACGAGTCGGGAAAATATAATTTGGTTTATGAGGTTCGGGATCCAAAGTTGGATATTTATGTTCGAAAACAAGTGTCGATGACAGTTCAATCGGATGTGAGTACGGGGTGGTACGTGATGAAGGAGGAAAATGGAGAAACGGATATTGATTATATCTCTATGGATGGGGAGAAGATAGAAGATTTGATCACTACTTTTGGACAAAAACGATTAAAAGGGAAACCAGTAAAAATGGCATATCAGTCTTCCCGTTATACTCCCGTGATTCAGAACCCGGATGGAACGAAGAATCAGCTGGTTAACAAGAAAGCTTTCCATGTTTATAGTGATCAGGATATAAAGATTTTTAATGCTGACAACATGGATCTGTTTTATAACTATGAGGATTATTTTTATGAAGTTCCAGAAACGTGTAAACCGGAAAATTGTGGCATGATTAGCTCTGATTTTTATGCTATTAATGCTGGGAAAGTTTATTCGATTTATGGAATGTCATCAAATAGCGGAATGTTGGGATATGCTAAGCCGGGGTTGTATAAGGTACACCCTGATATGGTGATGAGCTATTATGGGGTGATGGTTTTTGATAAGGAGACAAGTACGTTCTATAACACGTCGTCTAGTGGTAGTTCTATGAATTTGTTTTCAGAAGATTCAGAGGGTGGTATTTCCCCGACAAATATGGACGTGGATATGATCCGGATGTTGGTTAGGAATGAAGGAGTTCCTTCTACGGCTTTTGCTGTAATGAAGAATAAGAATAAAGACGAGTATTATGTATTTGACATGGTTTATTCCATGTCTGACTACCCATTCGTGGATATTGATACTGTTCCGGCACATTGTGAAATGCCTGAGGCAAAAGTTATGGGCACTTCTTTATATGCCAGTTGTATTTATTATTCCAAGAAAGAGGCTGATGGAGATGTGTTGAAGGTGTATAAGAATGTCAAAATAGATAATCGTGAAAGTGAGTTGAAACGTTTTCCGGGAGAAGAAATAGTTTATATTGTAAATGCGACTAGTGCATACAATGCTCCGGAAGATGAGAAATTCAATCATTTGGTTGTATTGACAAATAGTGCGACGGGTTGGAAATTGTATCGTTTTAATGTAATCGGGCAAACACCGGAGATCGAAACGGAGCCTGCGTTTGTTTATTCCGGTAAAGGGACAGCCGGATATGTTATGCTTCGTAAATAACATTGTTTTGTAAAGAATTTTCAATTGGCTTGAAAATAAGGTGGATGATGGCATTTGCCATTGTCCGCCTAAATCACTAGTATGTTTTAAATAATTATCGGGAGTATGAAAAAATTTAGTTTGTTATTGTTTTTAACCTGTATGGGTGTGGTGCTATATGCACAAAAGTACACGGAAATAAAGGGTTTCGTGAAAAATGATCGTTTGAAGGAAGTTCATCTTTATCGTGTAGAAGATGGGACGACACATTCTTATGCTTCGACCATGGTGGCAGAAGATGGTTCTTATGGATTTTTGTTTTGTCCGGAAAAGTCGGGTTTTTACACAGTAGGTAATGATAAGCAGATGGATTTTGTGGTTTACGTAAAAGGTGGCGATAAAATCAATATCAATATTTTGGAAAACAAGGCCGAGTTGGCGGGAAAGAATACGAAAGAGAACGTGGCCTTGTATAAATGGGAAGACTTTGCGGCTGATGTTCGTTTGAAATCAGTTTATTTTATGCTGACAATCAGTAATTATAAGGACTTTTTCCCTGAATTTACTGTATTTGTTTCTAAACTTGATTCGATTAAAAAGAAGATAAAGAGCGGTAACGCGGAGTTTGATGCTTTATTGAAAAAGAAAATTGATTATGACGTGGACTATTATGCAGCAGTCTTTTTGCAGACTCCCAGAACAGCTCATCCGGAACGTCAGGATTGGCCGGAATTTTACAATACGATCATATCTGATGATAAGTTCACGACGGATGACGTGTTGTTGTTTCCTCAAGGAGCACGAATGATCGGTATCTATGCAAGTTTTGGATATATGACGTCTGGTAAAAAGTATGATCCGGTAGATTATCAAAGCACTTGTTTAGGGTATTTGAAGACGGATCGTTTGAAAGGGGAGTATTTGTTACGGAATGTATTTGCCGGGTTGAAGTCTTATGACCAATATCTAAGTTTGATGGATCGTTATGGAAAATACTTGGTAACGCCTTCTCTAAAGGCTCGGGCTGAGGCTATCGGGACGGCGCTGTATGACACGGCTCCCGGTTCGATTGCTGCCGATTTTACTTACCCTGATGTAAACGGGAAAGAGGTGTCGTTATCCGATTTCAAGGGGAAAGTTGTGTTGGTTGACGTGTGGGCTACTTGGTGTGGCCCTTGTCGGGGAGAAATCCCTCATTTGAAGAAGTTGGAACAGGAGATGCACGGGACGGACGTGGTATTCTTGGGTGTTTCCGTGGATGAAGCGAAAGATAAACAGAAATGGTTGGATTTCATTAAAAAGGAAGAGTTGGGAGGAATTCAGGTACATGCATCCGGATGGAGTAAGATTGCCCAAGATTACAAGATAAAGGGAATTCCCCGGTTTATGGTATTTGATAAACAAGGGCGAGTCGTGTCGGTCGATGCTCCTCGACCTTCATCACCGGAGCTGAAAGAAATGTTAGAAAAAGAGTTGAAAAAATAAATAAGATTCGGGGGATTTGTGAAGGGAGAACAAATCCCCCGAATTGTATATTCATTAAAATGGAATAGATTATGAAGTATCGTTTATTATTTATCGTGTGTAGCCTGTTATGTTTTTCTGAATTATGGGCAGGACCGGGAAAAGTGGTTGTTAAAGGTGCGGATCAAAATGTTTGTGTTTATAACAGTATTCGGGGAAGAGGGCGAGCTTGTTTTGCCCCGGAGAAAGGGATGAAAGAAACGGTGATTTTACTACCGGAAAAGGAGTGTGGTGATTTGTTTTATTTGATTTCGGGGGATCGGACTTCTTGGATAAGGGTGTTGCCGGATGAAACGGTCACGGTGGATGTCCGGAAAAAAGACTGGCAGTTCTCCGGAGATTCAAAAGCGATAAATCGTTATTTGTATCAGTGGACACAAAAGATGTTTTTGGGGAAGCCGAACGCTTTGACGTATCGGGTTGAAATGATGTTCTATCAATTGCCGGATCGGGATAAGAGAATTCCGGATCCGAAGATGTTTTACACGAAGGAGTATATCGAATGGTTAGATAATATTGGGTTAGAGGCGATGGATGATTTAGCAAAAGCGAATTTGAAAGATGATCTATTCGTGGAAGAGCAAGAAAGACGAATTTATTATAGTTGGTTGGAAATGCAATTGCAAAATTACCAGTTGGCAAGTGATAAGGTAGAAATCCCTACAGAGGCATTTGTTTTTCTTCAAGAAATGAAGTTCAATCATGTTGCATATTTGAAATATCCGGGGATTGATGATGTTTTGAGGATTTACTATGATATGGCGGATGCTTGTGGGTTAATTACGTATGACAACTACAATTTTTTACAACGAAGAGCGGAACGGATTATGAATGCCGAGGTTCGTGAATACTATATCCTGCAGGAATTAGATAATATCATTCGTAATCAATGGTTGTATCAATTGGATAAAGTCATAGCATCGGTGGAAAATATGGTGATAACTCAAGCGGGAAAAGAGCAATTGACAGGATACAAAAAGCAGTATCAGGATTTGATGGCATCAGACGTAAATCAGGAAGGGAAGAAAGCGGTAAATATTTCGTTTAAAGATGTGAATGATAGAGAGTGGGGATTGTATATGTTTAAGGGGAAATATGTTCTCATTGATGTGTGGGCTACTTGGTGTGGACCTTGTAAATATCAGATTCCACACTTGATGCGTTTGGAAGAAGAGTTTGAAGGAAGAGGAATCGTGTTTGTTTCTTTGTCCGCAGATAAACCTGCCGATACTCAGAAATGGAAAGATATGGTTAAAGAGTTCGGGATGAAGGGAATTTGTGGGATTGCCCCGGATGCATTCAATCACGCATTCTTCGAGAAGTATAAAGTGAAAAGTATTCCTCGTTTCATTTTGATCGATCCCGATGGAAATATGGTGATGACTAAAGCTCGGCGTCCGTCGGATCCAGTATTAAAAATGCAGTTAGAAGAGTTGCTGAAACAGTATGATCAGAAGAAAACAACGATCAGTGGTAAGATAGAAGGTGTTGCGGATGGAACGCAAGTTTCTGTCAGTCATAAGGTCGGAATGATGACTCACACATTAGGGCAGGCAGAAGTAAAAGATGGGCGCTTTGAATTGAGCTTTCTTTTGGAGAAACCCGAATTTATAAATTTCTCTTGTTATAAAGTTTTTTTTGGGAATGTTTGGGCCAAGCCGGGAGATCGGATGGAGCTTGAGGGAATTAAACCTGTTTATACCGGAGGAGAATATGAGTTGAATAATTTGTTGACAGAACTTAATGCAAAATATGCAGATCGCTGGCCGGGGTATGGAGATGATGTTTTTGATCAAAAACGAGGGAAGCTGTCTTATGATATTTACGCGAGTATCAAGAACGAGATTAATGCTAGTACATTGCAACCGGAAATGAAACGTATGTTGACTGCCTATTTCCAAGGAGTGTTACTGGATAAGATGTATGGAAGGGTGGCTACGTCAAAGGTGATCGGTAAAGGTTTTCCTCGTCCGATTGTGAAAAACGGGTATTCGAATGCCGTGTTAAAACTAGAATTATTGCCGGAGTTAGTGAATTATCCGTCTTGGACAGATGGTGTGCAGGAGTTATTGTACGCACGTTTGGCTGCAGGTATGATAAAAATTCAAGGACGAGGTAGTTATATTACTGATATGGCAGCCGGGCTTAAGAGTGAGAAGTTGCGGGAAGCTTATATTATGGATCAATTACGGATGGAGATTTTACGAGGTCATTTATTGGGAATTGAAGATCGGATCGAGAATGCACGTTCGATGGTAAAAAGTCCTGATAATGTAGCCTTGTTGTCTCGGATGCCGGAACAAGCACAAAAGTCCTTGCAAGAGTTTAAGACTGTTTTACCTGGTACGGATTTGAGCGGATTTTCTTTTAAAAACGAGAATGGGAAACGGGTTGCGTTATCTGATTTTAAAGGGAAATATGTGTTTATAGACATTTGGTCTACAGGGTGTAATCCTTGTGTTGGAGAGGTTCCTTATATTAAAGATATGGAACACCGTTTTGCTGGGAAGCCGATCACGTGGGTTTCTATTTCAATGGATTTAAATAAAAAAGAGTGGTTGGATTTCTTGAAGGAAAAGGGAATGAATGGAATACAGTTGATATGTAACAAAGGGTATAAAGATCCATTCCCGAAACAAATAGCATTAAGGGGAATACCACGATTCCTATTGTTGGATAAGGAAGGAAAAGTAATTGATTTTGAATCGTTGAGGCCTTCTAATCCGGTGTTGGGAGAGTTGTTGCAGTTGATGTTGAATAAAAAATGAAGGGCTGATGTGTGGCTCTTTAGTATATGTTTTATTTAAATTTTTGAGTTATGAAAAGGAAATTACTGAAGTCGATTGCCTTGTTATTATTTATGGGCATGAGTAGTGTATTTTGCGTAAATTCTGTTTATGCGGATTTCTTTGATGATTACGAGTTTATTAATTGTCCAGATGGAATGTTATTTGATCCTGTTGTCGCGCAATGTGAATGGGCTTCTGGTGAGGATTCTGAAGATGATTATGTGTGCTTAGTGAGAAATAAAATACTAGGAATTGATGTAATCGTGTTTGCGTGTAAGCCAGAGACGAAAGAACCTAGTTGTAAAGCTACTTATGAAAGTGCTACAATCGAGTGCAAAAAAGCGAAAAAGGTGATAGATAGGATTCCTAAGCAATAATCTTGAAGGGGGAAAATAATTTCCCCCCTTAAATATTAAAAATTATGAAACAGTTATTGGTTTACTTTTTTTGTATAATCATATTTTCATGTAAAAATGAAAGTGTCGTTGTAACTAATTTTTATTTGGAGGATTTTCCAGACTTTGAGTATTGTAAAGTTGATTCAATAGAGATCGAATCTCCAACGTCTATTTATTTTAATTTGGTAAGAGACTCTTTGGTTGTTGTAACTTGTGATGGAACGGAAGGACATTTTATTGAAATTCATAATTTGAATCATAGAAATGATGTAATAAAAAGTGTTTTTAAGGGTATTGGAGAAGGGGTTTTTGTTGATGCACGAGCAGTCTTTGATGATATGAATAACTCAAATTCTTTTAGAGTTATAGATATGATAGATAATTGTTTAGCGGAAATCAATATTGATACTTTGTTGAAATATCGAGAAAAATTTCAAGTTAAGAAGATTTTTTTTCCAGGGATTGCAGATATATTTAATGTCTGTGTATATGATAAAAAGAATTTTATAGCTCAAAATATTTATTATTCTAATGATAATGAATATGATAATAAAGAAGATCGTTTCCTATTTGTGAAAAGAAATGAATATAATGTGCGAAAAGATATACGTAATTACTCTTCGAAATATAAATATTGGGTTGCGAATACTAATCGGGTGGTAATGTTTGCTAATGAACATCAAAATCGTTTGTGGTGTGCATTTTCCTATGTAGATCAAATTGATATTTATTCAAAAGATACTCTTCAATTATTGTACTCATTTCGAGGACCACAACATTTTGATGTAAAATATGTATGTAATGAAGCAGGGCAAGATTTACCTGTTGTGTCTATTTGGGGTGATCATTATGCATATAAATCTGCAATAACTACAGATTCTTGTGTTTATTTACTGTTTGGAAATAGAACTTACATGGTAGGGAAGGAGGTTCCAGATACGATTCCAGAAAAGAGTGAAGTGTATAAATTTGACTGGAATGGTAAACCTCTGAAAAGATATATATTAGATCGATATGCTTATAAAATGACAATGGATAGTAAAGGTGAATATTTTTATTGTACAGCAGATAAAATTCATTCACAACCTTCAAAATTAATAAGATATAAACTATGAAAAACATATTGTGGATAATTTTGATATCATTTGTTTGTATTTATGCTTGTAAAGAAGAAAAAGTAAAAGAAGAATATAAACAATTACAATTGGGTGAGTTTGCTTCGATTATAAGTAAAGATTCAAATGACTTGAGGCTTGTTTCTATTATTGATGGGAGTTGTTCTATGTGTATCGTAGATTTCTTGGAACTTAATGAGAATCTGTTAAAATATAAAAGTAAATGGAAATTACCAGTACATTATATTGTCATGACAGGTGATCCTCTTACATTTCAAGTAAGTATGAGAAAATTTAACCCGGAATTAGCAGGAAATATTATTCTTGATACTAATTATATGATGTTAGATAGCAATTTTCTATTTAAGAAATCCAATATAGATGTGTTCCTAATAGACCAATATAATAGTATTCGTATTTCAGGAAATCCGTTTAATGATAAAGATATTTATCGTCAATATAAAAAATACATGAAGTAATGAAAGATAAATTCGTAAGGATCATTGTTGGAATAAGTCTTTGTTTTATTACGGTAGGGGTTATTTGTCAATGTTTGAATCGGCGAATTAAATCTCAAGTAATGAATGTTGCTTTACTTGATAGTCTGGTTAAAACAGATGCAGATTTCATCATGTTAACTATTGGTCATCGAGATTGTAAGGTTTGTCACAAATTGAAGTTTAGCAAAAAGATGGCTAAAATTCGGTTGGTTCAAGAATATTTTGATATAACCTTACATGCAAATAATAAATTATTAGGACAAGCTCTCTCGGTAAAAGGTTTCCCTTCAACCTATGTTTTTGATAAAAATTTACAAATACGAGGGGTTGTTTCCGGGATGATTAATAGGGAGACACGACTGCGTTCAGCATGTGAATCCTCAAATGTTGTTTTTGATCTTTCGGTTGAAGAGGTTGATAAGTCGAAATTATCCGGTATGCTATCGAATACTTTTAGATCTCTATTAAATTATTGGGAGGGAGATATTGAAGAGGCTAAAACTTATGCCTTGAATTCCTTGTCTTATGGCTCTTATTTCTTTAATAATTACTTGCTTTTTTTGATTTATAAGATGGAAAATGATAATGAGAAAATGTTGTTTTATAGAGAACAGGCTTTGCAATATACATCTTCAACAAATAAAATAATCTATGAAGATTTAATTCGTCAATTAGAGAAGTAAATCTTTATAGATAAAAACTACTAATAGCAAACTTATGAAAAAGAGTTCTTTAACAGGTATGATGAGTAAAATGATAATTTACTCGATCACTATATTATCATCTCTCTTATTTTGTTGGCGGGAGGCTGTTGCTCAAGTACGGGTAAAAACAGTATGTGTTAATCGGATGTCGTTCTTGCTATATGGTTGGGAACATAAAAGTTCCGTTTGTTTAAATTAAAATATTTAATCATGAGTATTAAGAGAATAATAATGGTTGCTCGTTACGAGGCCAGACTACTACGACGGAGTTGGGTGTTTCTGATTTTTGCAGTCTTGGGAGTGGTGGGAATTTCGTGTTTCCAGTTTTTAATTGGTAGTGTTGACAGTGCAATGGAATATGGATTGACTTCCGGACGGAATTTGTGGTATTTGAGAGCGTTGCCGTCCTGCATTCCTTATATGAATGCCTATCTTTTTAATGGTTTACAAGCACTTTTGATCGTGTTCTTCGTGGCTGAGATGGAGAAACGAGCACGAGTGACAACCATGGAGCCGTTATGGACCCGGCCTTGCACAAATGGGGAGTTACAGTGGGGGCGAGTTCTAGGCCTTGCAGGAATGGTGGTTGTCTTGAATATTATTTCCATGCTAGTGACTTTGATGGTTCACTTGTTTACTCCAAAGGGGAGTGTTGAGGTGAGTATGTATGTATTCTATTTTTTCACTTTGACATTACCGGGTTTGGTTTTCTTTTTGGGAATATCCATGTTTGTGGTACATTGGATTAAATCGCAGGGGCTTGCGATTTTGTTATTGTTGATGCTTATTGCCGGTATGGTTGGGAGTACGGGAGGATTACATGGGTTGCTGGATCCATTGGCGAGGACGATTCCCGCTATATTTTCTGTTGAAGTCGGGAGTGCCAATTTAGGGTTGTTTCTATTACAACGATTGGTGTTCTTGGGTTTGGGTGGGGCGTTATTGTGCTTTTCTATTTTTTACGTGGAACGTTTGACAGGAGAATCGGAAAGGAAAAATATTTTGCGATTAGCAGGAACCGGGTTATTGGTAATTGCTGTTTTTGCCGGGGTGAGTTATGAAGGGTATTTTGTCAAAGGTGGAAAACAGCGGGAGGCGTTTAGGCAGGCGTATGTGCGAAGTGAGGATAAGGCAAAGGTGCATATACTGGAACACGATATTCATTTTAAAGAAAAGGTAAAAGGAATGGAGGCTTCCAGTCGAATGGAAATTTGTAATAAAACGGGCAAGGAAATACCTTCGATTATTTTGTATCTGAATCCATCATTGACGATTTCACGATTGACTTGTGAAGGGCAGAAAACCCGATATTCTCGTGACGAACAAGTGGTCGAGATCAATCGGGTAATACAGCCGGGAGATACGTTAGTGGTTGAGATGGAATATGAAGGGGGTATAAATGAGGGAGTATGTTACTTGGATTTGCCGGATAAGGAGTTTTATGACACGGAAGCGAATAGTGTTGGTATTTTCCGTTTCGGGAATCGGCAGGCTTTCGTGGGTGAAGAGGTGACGTTGTTGCAACCGGAGTGTTTGTGGTATCCTCAAAGTGTGGCACCGCTCCATTTGTCTTCGTTGTTTGATCGACAAGTGGATTTTACACGTTATTCTTTGACTGTAGAAAATGCTGCCGGGCGTATGGCGGTTTCACAAGGGGAACCGGAGCGTTTAGAGGGGAAGACTTTCTTTCGGCATGATCATGCTTTACAAGGAATCAGTTTAAGTATCGCGGAGTTTGATAATCGTTCGATAGAGGTAGATGGGACACAATATGATATTTTCTTTTATAAAAGTAGTGATTTTTTACTTCAGGCATTTGAGGCTCCTGAAAAGGCATTTAAATTCATGATAAGGGATATTAAATACATGACGGAGTCAACTGTTTGCCAGATGGATGAAGATTATAAGCAAAAGGCAAATGCGGTTTGGAGGAAACGAGGAGAGATCGAGGGGGAAGACCCGGAGGCATACAGCCCGTCGGGACGGTATCCGTATAAATGGTTTATCGTTATGGAGACTCCGGTTTCTTATTCGAGACGTTACCGGGGATGGGCTCAGAATGAAGAATACTTGCAAGCGGGAATCGTGTTTATGCAGGAACGGATGGCCAGTGCTTTTTATTTCGAGAGCACACCACCACCTGTTGAGGAGTGGGATTTTGTGGCTATGAATAATTTTAAGGGGGATATTGCGATGATTTTTAAATCGGGAAAATATAAAATAGCTCCGATGTTTGTTGGGAATACTTTTTTCATGAGTTCTGAGGAATTCCCCGCAATACAGGAGGTAATCAAGATGTTCGGGATGCCCGTGGATAAATTACCGGCTGCGATGCAGGCCCCGGAGAGAGTTCGGGATGTCGCTGCCTATTTGAAAAATCATAGTTTGATGCAGGCGTTTACGGACGAGGGGGTGTCTCCTGAATTGCTAGGAGAAATTATTGAATGGAAGACGATCGAGTTGAAAGAATATTTGAAACATGAATTGTCTGAGGAGAAATTATATGGTTTTTATAATCGTTTTTTACAAGAACATTTGTTTGAAACAGTTGATATAGATCTATTTTGTGAGGAATTCATGAAGGAGTTCGGGATGGACTTGAAGGAGCGGTTAAGGACGTGGTACACCAGGGATCATTTGCCTGTGTTGCTACTGGAAGATGTTGTGTTGACTGAATTGCCGGAAGAAGAAGACGGAGGGGAGGAAAGGCGAAGTAAATCTGCATATGGTCGCTTTAAAGTGTATAATCCTGGTGATGTGGAGGGGGTGCTTGTGGTTTCTGCGGCAAGGATAAAAGGGGAAAAAGTCCGTAGTTTTTTAATTCAAGGACACGAATGTAAGGAGATTCGGGTGAAAATGGATTATCGAGGCCTTATGATCACTTCCCCGCTGGTGCAGAACATTCCTTCGGGAAGATGGGTATTAACAGATGAGATACGTCCTTTTGAAGGGGACACGTTGACAGGCGTCTTTCCCGCAGATTCAACGGTCTTTTTACCTCGGCCCGGAGAAATTATCGTGAATAATCGAGATAAAGGTTTTAAGCTGGTCGAGCCTCAAGGGGAGAAGTTATTCACGTTATTACGGGGAGGACCGAAATCCTGGGATAAAGCAAGACAAAATTACGAGCGTTGGGTGGAAATGGTTGATAATCGCTTTTATGGAACCGTGGTTCATGATGCTTATTGTAAGAGTGTCGGGGAGGGGAAATACAAAGCTGAATGGACAACTCAGATTCCAGAAGCAGGGGAATACGAGGTATATTTTTATAATGGAGATTTCTTTAAAATGGGAATGCTTTTCCAGGCGAGAAAGAAAGGTACATGTATATATTATACTGTGTATGATTCATCGGGGAGTCATGAAATCCGAGTTGAACCGGCAGAGGAATCGATGGGATGGGTCTCTTTAGGGAAGTATTATTTTGAGAAGGGAGAGGCAAAGGTGGTATTGGATGATCGGGGAGGTGGGTCGGAAGAGGTTGAAGAGTTGTCGGAGAGTGGTATGCGGATGATGCAGAATAAGCAGATGATCGTGGCAGATGCCGTGAAATGGGTGAAGAGATAACCTTGATATTTACGTTGATAGAACAACTACTTCTATCAACGTAAATTTTTATTGAAAATATTTTAAAATTAGGCCGGGAAGAGGATGGTAAACATATTATTATTTCGTAATTTTGGTGCTGACGTATGAATTGAAGTTATGATGAGGAGGATCACGGCACTATTTTTCTTCTTGGGCGTGTATGTTCTAGGGTTTGCTGAAAATACACGGGGGAAGGAATATATACTGGTGCTTAACTCGATTAATTTTAACGAGGCTTGGGCGAACAATCTATACCAGAATATACGGGATGAATTCTCGTCCCCGGGGTTTCATGTTGAGGCGGAAGAATTGTCTATTCCGATGATGACGCGGATCGAAGATGTGGAAGAAAAAAGGGAATATTTATTGTCCCGATATTTAAAGCCGCCTAAAGTGGTCGTTTTTATCGGGGATCCGGCGTGGCTTGTGTGTCAGCCTTTATTTGATCGGGAATGGAAGGATGTTCCTGCCGTTATCTGTTATTCTAGGGATTCCATGCCGAGTAGTTTAGAAAATTTTGTCAACAAGGATTTTTTAGGAAAAGGGAAATTCATGTCGACGGAGGTGGCTACCGAGGGATATAATCTGACCGTGGTGAAACATCCCTTTTATGTTAGGAATACGATTGATTTGATTCGGAGATTACAGCCTGGGGTAAAGACGATAGCTCTTATTTCGGATGATCGTTATATTAGTACCATGGTTCGGGAGGAAGTGAGTAGCGTGTTGAAGAAGGATTTCCCCGAGTTGGGATTGGATTTGTTGACATCGATGGAGATGTCAACAGAGAAATTGCTGGATACATTGATGGAGTACAGCAGGGAAGTGGGTATTATTTATAATTCTTGGTTTTTAGGTAAAAGGCAATCCGAGAGTCATTACTTGTCAGATAATCTTCAGAAAATTATATATGGTTTTGTAGATGCCCCCGTGTTCACGTTAACGGAGATGGATATGGAAACGGGTGCTTTTGCCGGGGGATATTTTATCTCGGCATCGGATTTTGGTAAAGTGGCTATTCAAACCATACGGCAAATTTTGGGTGGTAAGCCGGCCCGGGAGATAATGGATCGGGTGGGGGGCAAACCGAAAATCTATTTAAACTATCATCATTTACAACATCATGGTGTAGACCCTGATAGCATCACGGGAGATGTCGTGTTTTATCAAGTCCCGCCTAATTTTTACCAACTTTACAAAGAGTATATTATTATCGCTTTGGCATTTATCATGTTGCTTGGAGCGCTCGGGATGATGCGTTTTCATGTCATGTGTCAGAGACGTCAGCAGCGGCAACGGGAATTTCAATTACTTTCACAATATCGGAAATTAGTCGACAATATGCCTGTCATTTATATTCGTAAGCAATTGCTTTTCGACGAGGCGGGGAATGTCGTTGATTTTATATTTTGTGATGTCAATAATCTTTTCGAGAAAGTCTTTCATTGTACTCGGGACCGGGTAGTCGGGAAACGTTTGACGGAGGCGGACGTGGATAACCAGCTTTTGGATTATATGATGGATAAGGAATCCAAACGAATAACTTCTTTTGTTTTTCCGGAAGAAAATAATGAAATTCATTATTACGATAAATTATCTTTCCCGAGTTCCGAGAAGAATTTTATGGATGTGTTCTTTATCGATCGGACGGAAGAATATCTGGTTTCCTTGAAAATGAAGGAGCATCAGGTTTCGCTGGAGGCGTTGAACCGGAGGTATGAACTGGTGCTGGGTGTGACACGGCTTATCCCATGGACGTGGGATCTGTTGAATAAGACGATTAATTATGACATTACATACGTGACTCACGAGCTTTGTAAGACGAAGGATTCGAGGATGATGACTGAAATGGAAGGGGATATGCTTGTTCATCCGGATGATCGGGCAGGAATGCATGAGGCCTATTATGACTTGTATTACGATCGGGCTGATATTGTTCGAAAAGAACATAGGTCTATGTTTCGGGGGAGATCAAAAGAGTATGTTTGGTTCGAGAGTTTCGTGACCGTGAGCGAGAGGGATGGAGAGGGTCATCCCACCTTGTTGGTTGGAGGATCTCTACTTATTGATGAACGGAAGAGGATGGAAGAGGAATTGTTGAAGGCGAAAGAGGCGGCTGAAATTTCGAATCATTTGAAGTCGGCTTTCCTTGCTAATATGAGTCACGAGATACGGACCCCGTTGAACGCTATTGTCGGTTTTTCTAACGTGTTGGCTTACACCGAGGACGAGAATGAACGGCAGGAATATATTAAGATTATAGAGAATAATAACACGTTGTTGTTGCAACTGATCGGGGATATTTTGGATTTATCGAAAATTGAAGCCGGTGTGTTCGAATTCGTGTATTCCGAAATCAATCTGAATGTATTACTGACAGAAGTTGTCCGGGCAGCTCGTTTACGATTAAAGAATGATTCGGTCGTTGTGGAGTTCGTGGAGTATTTGCCCGAGTGCGTGATCTATTCTGACGCGAATCGTTTGATGCAGGTGTTGCATAATCTTGTTACGAATGCCATAAAATTTACCACGAACGGGAGCATTCGTGTCGGATACAGGTTGCGGGAGGACGAGTCGTTGTATTTTTATGTCTCGGACACGGGATGTGGTATTCCTGCGGACAAGTTAAAAGAGGTGTTCGGGCGATTTGTGAAATTGAATTCTTTCCAACAGGGTACGGGATTGGGACTTTCCATCTGTGAGAGTATCGTGACCCGGTTAGGGGGACAGATTGGGGTAATGTCAGAAGTGGGGCAAGGATCAACCTTCTGGTTTACCTTGCCGAAATCTTCGTGGCAACAAGCGGATTAATTCATAGTTTAAATCTGCACAGGTCGTTGAATGATTCGCTCATGGAGGGGTGCGTGAAGATGAAATCCCGCAGGAATGTGTAATCCTGTCCCGTTTTCATGGCGATAGCTACGATATTGATGATTTCGCTTGATTCCGGACAAAATAGTGTACAGCCCAGTATCTTTTTCGTGTCTGCATCAATGATAGCTTTCAACATTCCCTCTGTTTTGCCGATCGTGTGTACTCGTGGAATGGAAGAGACGGTGAATTTGTTTACCTTGAAATTCAGGTTCTTTTTCCGGGCCTCTTCTTCATTCATCCCAATACGGGAAAGCGGGGACTCGATAAACACGGAATAACTGATTGGTTCCCGGTCGGTTGTTGCCCGATCCCTATTACCGAATAAATCTTCCCGGATGATTCGATAATCGTCCAGAGAAACATAGGTGAATTGCAGACCGCCTTTTACGTCTCCTATGGCACGGATATGGGGTGTTGTTGTCTTCAAATATTCGTCCACGATGATGGCTCCTCTTTCGTTGACTTCGACCCCGGCCGCCTTTAGATTCAAGCTTTCCGTGTTGGGTTTCCTACCCGTGGCGAGGAGAATTGCATCCGCTTGGAGCGTGTTCAATTCGCCGCTTGCTGTATCCTTATAGATGAGGGTAGCTTCTTTTTCGCCATTAGTCACGGATTGCACGTTAGCATTCAAGATGAAGCGAATCCCTTTTTTCTCCAGTACTTCCTGCACGTTGGCTGCAATATCCCGATCTTCCCGGGGAATCAATGCCGAGAATCCTTCCAACACGGTGACTTCCGCTCCGAAGGAGGCATACATGGAGGCAAATTCCAACCCGATGTAACCACCTCCGACAATGATTAACTGTCGGGGAAGTTCTTCCAGTTCCATGATAGTTGTGCTTGTGAATACTTTGGGATTATCCTGAATCCCGCTGATCGGGGGTATCACGGTTTCCGCTCCCGTGTTGATAAAAATGTGTTTTGCCGTTAGTTCGAAAGTCTCTTCTTTTGTTGTCACCCGAACGATCTCGGGTGAGACGAATTGTCCTTCGCCTGTGTAAACCGTAATGTTGGGGTTCCCGGCGAGGTTATCGTAGTTTTTCTGGCGTAACTTGTCTGTTACATTATTTTTGAACTCGATAGCCTTCCGGTAGTCCGCTTTCCGTTCTTCGAAAGAGAGTCCCTTTTTCAGCGTGGCAAGTTCTGCTTGGTGGATGAGTGCTTTGGTCGGGATACACCCGATGTTGATGCAGGTTCCCCCGTACATTTTATCTGATCGTTCAATCATGGCAACTTTCCAGTCATGTTGAGCCAGTTCTGTGGCAAGGGTTTTACCGCCTTTGCCGAAACCGATGATGATAGCGTCAAATTCTTTCATGATTCTTGATGTTTAATTGATTTAATATGCGTTGTGCAGAATCGGATAGTAGAACTATGGCTCCTGCTAATATGGCCGTGTCTTTGATCACGAGACGTCCGGCCCCGGATAACAGGGGGAAGCCAAATTCCCCGCTTCCCAGATTGGGGACCCATACTTCGGGTGTCGTGACAAGAAATGACAAGGTTCCGATGGTCATAATGATGGCCAGAATATCCCCGATGATGCCGATGCGGGGAAAGAATAATCCAAGGAAAACCAGTATCCCGATGGTACAGATCAGGGCTCCCAGCCCGTAGGCGAAAGTGTACGTTCCGTTTGCTTGATGCCATTCCCGGTTTTTGATTACGTAGGCTCCTTCCGCGTTTTTGTATTCCTTGTATTCCGGGGCTTGTTTGTTGTAGAAGAAACTCATGAAGGGACTGTTGGCAACGAACGGCACAATCCCGTCAGCCTCGTAGTGATAGTATTTCAGCCCCCCGATCCACACGAAAATGATGAGGATGGCCACACGGATCAGTTTTATGCCTAAACCTTTGCTTGATGCTGCTATCGTTAAAAAACGATGAATGGATTTTGTTACTTGCTCGTTCATTTTATTCCTGAATTAAATTGTTTAACTTCAGGTACAAAGATCGGCTATCTGTGCGTGGCTAAAAATGGCAATTTTTCTGTTTTAGTTGTCAATTTTTCCCGATTCTTTCAACTGACGTTTGTATTGTGTAATACTTTCCCCGGAAACCTTCTTGAAGAAACGACTGAAACTTGCCTGATCTTCGAAGCCTAAGAGATGGGCGATCTCCTTGGCTGTCATTTCACTATATAGTAAAAGTCGTTTTGCTTCCGCTTCCACCCTCTGGTGGATCACTTTCAACGGGGAAGGTAAATTGTATAACGATAAAAGATGCGAAAGGGTTTTAGGGGATTTGCATAACATATCGGCGTAATCCTGCACTTGTTTCTTTTCTTTGAAGTGTTGATCGACAAGCACGTAAAAACGACGGACGGAGTTGAAACTCTCTTCCATGTCCGGTGTGATATGCAGGTTTTTGCGGGCAATCCGTGTCGCGTGGATGATAAAATGTTTCAGCAGGATGCGCAACATTTCTTCTTTCAAGTTGTCGTTTACCTGAAATTCGCTTTGCAAGCTCGTGATGATCGCCTCGCAAGTTGCTTTTTCTTCCGCCGAGAGGTGGAAGTGCATGATGCGGGAGGTGCCGTTGAAAAGGAATCCGCTACATGAGACTTCGTGGTCGTTCCCGTAGATGCAATAGAAATTACTGTTAAAGAGAAGTATCATGTAGTCTCCTTCAGATTCTTTGATTTCCAGATGATGCAGGTTGGTCAGGGAAATAATATCGTTTTCCTGTAGCGTGATGAGTTGATGGTCAACGTCAAGCGTGACGATCCCTTTCCTTGCCCAGATAAATTTATACAAGCTGTCATCTTCACGGAGTGTTTTCGTGAGTTGAAAAGAATCCGTGAGGGCAATTGTCCCTTTTAGTTTCGTGCTGAAGGTTAATTCCATTGGAAGTATTTGTTAAATTACGTCGTCCCTTTTGCAAATATACGTATTTCCGTTGGAATGTGGAGAATAAAAGAGCGTGTCAAAAGTTATTTTTAAACAACTACCCCCACTAACTCCCCCTTACACAGGGGGAGAAACCGCTTGGTAATCAGCTCTCCCCTTGTGTAAGGGGGAGTTGGAGGGGGTAGCTTGTAGATATTGAATAAGACTTTGGGAACAGCCCCCTTACTACTTTTTCCCCTTCCCTCGAAATCTCGAAAAATATTCGTAACTTTGACACTTGTTTGACAGTATACTTACAGATGGAAGAAAGTTTTATATATTATATAGAGAGTAGTATCAAAGAAAACTGGGATCGTCCGGCACTGACCGACTATCACGGAATAAATTGTAACTACAAGGACGTGGCCCGGAAAATAGAAAAATTACATATTCTTTTCGAACACGCGGGCATTAAAAAAGGAGATAAAATCGCATTATGCGGGAGAAATTCCACAAATTGGGGAATTGCATTTCTCGCCACACTAACCTACGGGGCTGTCGTAGTCCCCATCCTAAACGAATTTAAACCGGATAACATACACAATATCGTGAATCATTCCGAGGCTCGCCTACTTTTCGTGGGTAGCGTCGTGTGGGAAGGATTGAACGAGGCCTCGATGGAAGCACTGGAAGGTATTCTAAGCTTGGAAGATAATTCAATACTCGTGTCGCGTAGCCAAGCATTATCACACGCACGGGAGCGACTGAACGAACTGTTCGGGAAGAAATACCCCGACCGTTTCCGCCCGGAAGACGTGAACTACACGTATGACAAACCGGAAGAACTCGCCATTATTAACTACACGTCGGGAACCACCAGTTTCTCGAAAGGGGTTATGCTCCCCTATCGCAGCCTCTGGTCGAACCTCACGTTCGCCTTCGGGGTATTTGGGAAATTACCCGGAGAACAGGTTATATCCATGCTCCCCATGGCACACATGTACGGGTTGGCTTTCGAGTTCATCTACGAGTTTGCCAGCGGGGCTCATGTATTTTTCCTGACGAGAACCCCGTCCCCGAAGATCATCGCGGACGCATTCTCCACGGTAAGACCCAACTTGATTATTTCCGTACCCTTGATTATCGAAAAGATTATCCGGAAAAAAGTATTCCCGGCACTGGAAAAACCATTGATTAAACTCATGCTTAACCTGCCGTTACTCGACAAGAAAGTGAAGAATTCCATCCGTCAGAAAGTCATTGATGCCTTCGGCGGGAATTTCAAAGAACTCATCGTCGGCGGAGCCGCACTGAATAAAGAAGTAGAAGAATTTTTACACTCAATAAACTTTCCCTATACCGTGGGTTACGGTATGACGGAATGCGGACCGATCCTCTCGTATGCCGGATGGGAAACTTTCAAAAAAGGCTCCTGCGGAAGGGCTGCACCCCGTATGCAACTGAAAATAGACTCGCCCGATCCGGCACATATCGTCGGGGAGATCCTAGCCAAAGGAGACAATCTCATGATCGGGTACTACAAGAACGAGGCGGCCACACATGCCGCTTTCACACCCGACGGCTGGCTCCGCACGGGAGACCTTGGATTGATTGACGAAGAAGGTAACCTTTTCATCAAGGGGCGTAGTAAAAACATGATTCTCGGCCCCAGTGGTCAAAATATCTACCCGGAAGAAATTGAAGATCATCTGAATAACCTTCCTTACGTGAGCGAATCTATCGTGGTCGAGAAAGAAGGTAAACTCACCGCTCTCATCTATCCTGACTTCGAGGCTATCAATGCCGACAACAAGAACTCGGATGAGGCCATCGCTGCCATCATGGAGGAAAACCGGAAACAAATTAACGAAACTCTCCCGGCATACAGCCAGATTGCGAAGGTTACGATATACAATGAAGAGTTTGAAAAAACACCCAAAAAGAGTATTAAGCGCTTTTTGTATCAATAGTTTCGCCGGAGGCGAAATAACAAGTTACAGGTTGTTATTAACCTGTAACTTATTATTATTGAAATAAAACAGCTAGAATTTACGAGGCTTACCCTTATCGTATATAACATACAGGGTATTTCCCTGCATCAAGATTCCCCGGCCTTTACCTGCCTCTCGGTTCTTTTGATTATTCACGTTCACGGCCACAACTTTCCCGTCAAAGAAGGGAGTCACGTCATCAAATATCGTGTGTCCCACGAATATACGGTCTACACCGTATTGTTCCAAAATACGCTCCACATCCTCCGGCGTGGAAGGACTATATTTCTCCTCATCTTTCACCATTCCTCGGAACCAAAAAGGTCCCCGATTACAATAGATGGAATCAGACAAGGCAGACAACTCCTGCCGTTCTTTTTTCGGCAAGAAAATAGATCTCGCCATCTCTTCGTTTACTTCTGTCACGGCATTTCCCATTCCGGTAAACTCCTTGCTCAGTCCGGCATGGACGAACAAATTCTTTCCCACGACCTGAATCAGATTACGAGAACGCAACCAACGCCCCAACTCGCTCTTCTCATGCCACAAGTCGGCATATTCTATCCCAAGTGATGTTGCTAAATCCTTATACTTGCTCCGGGTATATTTCAAGTTACCCCGCAACACCATTTCCTCGTGATTCCCTAACATAAAAGTCATCACCCCTCCCGCATCCTTCGCCTCCTGTTCCAACTTGTACATCAACCAGAAAATGGGCAACACGTCCTTTCCCCGGTCAAAGACATCACCGATGACAATCACCTGATTCTTACCGAACTTCCATTTATAATTCTTTCCGATCACACCATTGTTGCACAACACGGAAACGAAACTCTCCAAGTCTCCATGAGGATCAGAAATAATCAATGTTTTCTCCCGCTGTCCGGACTTCCAAAGTGGACGCTCCACGGGATGTAGTTTCACTTGAAAACGATGGCCGCCTTTCTGCGAAACCACGTCTAGTTTAAAACCTTCCGGTAGTTTCCCGTAAACACTATCCCGCACAACACCCCGTTCATCCACACGGATCACCCGTGCATTTCCGACCTCATCATATAACACGTACGGCCCGTCCACGGGAGCTTGCTTTGCCTGTTCTTCTTTCTTTGGCTTTAACGGGGTATCACCGTAACCGACACACCAAACAAAACTGAAAAACAACAAACAAGCGACTATTTTTAATACATTCATTTTATTTTAATTTTCAACTTTTATTTTCTAGTTTTCCAACTCCCCCTTCCTCAGAGGGAATTGGTGGGTGTAATCTACAATAAACAGGAACCTAGTCTTCCTCCAGTTTCATCCAGATATTCGGATCTTTCAAACTCCTGATCCAATACACCGTGTCCGAATCCCGGATAACCACAAACCCGTCTCCCGAGAAGAAGGCGTCGTAAACTGCTTTTGTATTCTTATTCTTTTTGATAGAATACAAATCCTTATCTGTAAAACCTGATGTTGATGAAGATGCCGCCTGATTATCAAAGATAACCTTATTCACACTATTATCCAACAACTCGAAGGTTTTGAAATCATAATTGTAATACTTCACGGAAGTACCTTGGTAAGCTCCTATCCGGAAGGAACCCTCATAGCCATCTTTCCGGTTCAATTCTAAATAGAAATCAATGAAATTCGGCAGACTATTCCGAATAATATCCCGTTGAGCCTCCAATTCCGCACTCATCTCGGTAATCACGTAACGTACATCATCCCCATTCGTTGTTCTTAACAGATCGACAGATGCAATATTCTTATTGGGAACATACGTCGGAATCTGGTCTCTCGTCAAATTTAACGGGGCAAAATTCTGGATAAAGAACCGAATACTCCCGCCTTCATCGTTAGAAACAAATTCCCGGTTATTGAAACCCTCGCTTAAATCAACATTCAAACCGGAAAACTTAATTCCTGCCACTTCAATTTCCTGCATGAACTGGCACCCTTTATCCGTCATAACGTAGGGACTCTCAACCGACACGGCATCTCCTTCCTCATCTTTATAAGATATTTCACAGATATGATATATATCATCTAACTCTACCAGACCCGATGCCATTAACACGCCATGAACCGACATACCCAATCTTTCGTTCTCACTCAAAGCAAAACAGGAAGACATTTCGGCCATCATGCTAACTAGCTGCCAATCTTCCCCGGTCGCTTTCGTCAACTGGACTTCTACCCGATTCTTTTTCCCCACCAGATATAATGTATCGGCAGTTACTTTTTTCACCACGAACTCGAAATCCCCCTCTACCCCGTAACCTTTTTTATTCGAGTAATCAGGAGCCGGGTACTGCGGGTCGGCCAAACGATGTAAAGGACTATAAGAATCAAACGTCAGAACAACACTTTCCGATGTATTAAAATTATAAGAATAATCCGTATCTTCACTCGTGTCAAAATCACTGATCATCTGTACCCGATTCTTCGCCCCGAACTTGAAAAGAAAAGTATAGCCTCCATAACTTTCGACTTTCGGGTAATACACCATTTTCCAACCATTCTCGGCTCCCCTTAACGTCGTGTTACACTCGTCAATCACCGCCTGCAAACGTACCCCCGATTCTTCCGAGAACACATCATCGTCATCCGTACAAGCTGCCGGCAACAACACACTCGCCAACAACCATAAATATATTAACTTCTTCATAGGTATCAAGGATTAACATTATTAACAACCTCGTAAATAGCTTTCTCGCATTCTTCTTGTAAAGCATACAAGTCAACATTCCACACATCCCGGTAATAATTCAACACCATTTCCAATTTCTGTTGCAATTTGTCTTTTCCATCCTGCGTGGCAGGTTTATCCAACAAGACTTCCCACTCGGCACGACTATTGGAAAGCATAATTCCCACCATCTCGGCAAAATCTTCTGAAGGCTCGCTCATCGCGTAAGGAGAAATAAACCCGGCATCGTAGGCTTCTTGATCCTTCATGTTCTTCCACTGTTCCACGTAACCGGGGCTGATCAATTCATATTCCTTCGGGAATTCGATCGTTTGATTAGCAATATGCGTGAACTCGTGGTGGATCGTCTTCATATAACGTTTCAAACGGGTTGCATTAGTACGGTCAAACTGGTTCACTTCGTAAATAATAATCTTCCGTCCTCCTTCAGCCGACCCTTTCGTGACGGTTCCATCCGAATTGTAACGGGAAGAACCGATAAACATCAACTGTTTGGGGGCCAATTTGCAGAAAAAATCATTGCCAGCAATATTCACGTAAGGGAGGCACCAGATTTTTTTCAGTACATCAGCCAACCCCGCCGCATTATCCTCGGTCGGGGGTACGAGTGTCGCCGCCATATCCGACTCGATATCCAACCATTTATAAAGGACCTCAATGTTATAAGGTTTCGTGAAATTAGCCTGCATCCACAAATCTAACTCGGTTAATTCCTCCGTTGAAGGATCAAAAATAGACGGTCCCAAATCATCGTCAGAACAAGCCGACACGGAAAAGAGCATAACCAACAAAAACAAATTCAATATATATCTTTTCATAATCTAAAGTATTTACGGTTAATACTAACGGGGATTAGGTTCTACACCAAATCCTTGTGCCTCCGTCGGGATCTGAATTGCCCGGCGTAAATCATCACCCGTAAGAGTTATCGCCGGATCTCCCGTGAACTTGAATTCGTGAACCACCGGTAAATGGAAACGCTTAATGTCGAACCAACGCAATCCTTCCTGCATAAACTCCCGGCGCCTCCAATCCACGACGCATTTCAACAACGACATCTGATCCTCATCAATTTCCGACGCGTAAAAAGGAGCCAAATCCGGATATTTCTCGCTATCATCATAAAAAGCTTTAATCTTTGCCAAATTCACCCGATAAGCCGTAAAGTCTGCATCCACGTCATTCTTATTCACCCATATTCTTTCACTAAGTAACAAATTAATATCTTCCAAGGCCAAATCGAACTCATGTTTCATGATATAGGCCTCAGCCCGATTCAACAAAGCCTCCTCCGTACTCAATAAACATCCCACCGCATAGCCTTTACCGGTTGTCGATCCCACGGAATTATATTTAAACAATTCCTTGAACTTACGCATCTGTGCCGCATCGGAAGGAGTATAAGTAGAAGTAATATAGAAAGTTGCCGAACTTCCCGATGTTCCACAAATGTTCTTGTTGTAATACAAATCCGTGTAAATATCACGCGTCATTCCGAAACGCAAGCTGGTAGAATAATTATCACGAGCCCACCAACTTATAGCCGATACCATCAATAAAGTAGAAGCATGTTCCCCGTAGAAATAATCCTGTTGATAAGCATCCTTGTCCGAGCGATTCTTGATATGCCGCAAATCACGTAGTTTTTTCTGTGGATTAGCCCCCAACACGTTAGAAGTATACTCTATCACCTTATCCCAATCCCCCTTGTATTGATAGAAACGAGCTGCAAAAGCAGAGGCTGCCGCTTTTGTAAAATGATACTTCGGGACCTCGTAAGTTTCGTCTTTCAACAAAGGCAACCCTTTTGTCAGATCCTCCTCAATCAATTCGTACACACGCTTCAAGTTATCACGGGTATAGTAAACAATAGCCTGTGTCTCCGGTTTCGTGTTGTACGGAATACCCAGCATATTTTCCGCTTTATTCGGATCATAATGTTCAGCAAACAGATTGACCAGAATAAAATGATTAAAAGCCCTACACACCAACGCCTCTCCCTTGGCAGTAGAATATTCATCCGTGTCCCCGGCCTCTTCTATCGCCTCCAGCGCCATATTGGATGCGGCGATTGCCTCATAATAATTCGTCCACACGTACACGGGATTATCCTGTGATGTTTCCGTTCCGTCATCCCAGTAATACATCTGTTTATTCAACGTCGCACGGCTATGCGTGCTACTCACCTTTCTCTCCTGCGCGTTATCGCTCATCACCTCACATATATGGTAATAATGAGCTTGGGGATAAGCCGATACCAGAACTTCTTTCACCGCATCGGGAGAGTCCAACAACGTCCGGTTGTCGGGTACAACGTCCAGAAACGAGTTACACGACGCAGCCAACATCATCATCAGACCGCCTGTTAATATATTTGTCTTCATATATATTCGATTTAATTCATTCATCAAACTTTTGTTAGAACCCTACCCGCAAAGAGAAGGTAATTTGTCTCGGCACCGGCATCGCCACACCGCCGGAACGGAAAAACTCCGGATCCTGACCGTGTAACTTCTTGTCTCTATACAACAAGGCCACGTTGGAAGCAATACATTTCAAAGAGGCAGATCCCAAACCGATCGTCTTCATCCATCGATCCGGAAGTTTGTATGTCAAACTAATGTCTTTCAATCGGATAAACGAACCGTCAGCAATTCGCTCCGTGGAAAAATTATAAGCATTGTAAGCCTCTTTATATTCATTCTTCGGACGTTGCACCTGACGTTGGGAAAGAATAACCGGGATATTCGTTTTCGTCTCATCGCCCGATAACACCCAACGATCATCAAATTCTTTCGGCATCACGGTCATATCAGAATACTCGCTCTTGAAATAATCGTACAACCGCACCTTGTTGCCAAATTGGTAATTGATAAAGAAACTGAACGTCCAGTTCCGGTATTTGAAGGTATTCTCAAAACCTCCGGTAATTTTCGGATCAACCGGTCCTTCATATTTCAAGAATCCCAAGTTAATCGTCTCTTGAAAATCAATATCTCCCGTACAAGGTTGCCCGTCAGCATCCATCAATATTGGCATACCTTCCGCGTTCAATCCTAAAAAAGGAATAGAGAAAATACCTCTCACGGGATACCCCTTCAAAGGGGCTCCTTCTGCCTGCACCAGATCGATCACCCGCGGACGAGATTCCAGTTTCGTGATCTTGTTCTTGTTGAAAGCAAACGTCCAGTTCGTTGTCCAGCTAAAATTGGAATAAACCAGATTTTTCGTGTTTAAAGTAAACTCGACACCATTAGATTTCATATTTGCATAATTGGCCTTCTTCGTCTGTTGCCCTCCAATTCCCGAAGTCCGCACGTTACCAATCAAGTCAAATCCCTTTCTCCAATACACGTCAGCACTCAAGCTTATGCGATTATCAAAAATCCCCAGATCAATACCCACGTTCGTTTCATACTGCTTTTCCCATGTCAGTTCGCTATTCTCTAAAGAACTGATATATATCAAATTCTCCCTGTCACTTTGGTTCGGACGATAAGCCACGTCATTATACAAAACGGCTATCGAATTACTTGAGGGTCCCATACTCGCCGTCAACCCGTAAGTCGCCCGTAAGGTCAAACGGGATATTGTTTCAACTGGCTCCATGAACTTTTCATTCGTTACGTGCCATGCACCACTCACGTTCCACGTCGGTAACCAACGAGCAGACCGGGATTTACCCAATTTGTTAGAACCATCGTAACGCCCCGTCACGTTAAAAATATAAGTACCATTGTAACTGTATCCTACCGTACCGAAGAAAGCGGCAAAGCGATCGTATTCTTCTTCCATCCCGTAATAATCGACACCGTTTTCAATCTGTTGTTTCAACAAATCAGGGTCCAGAAAAGGTACTCCACCACGATCCCATTGGTAACCAAATCCCTTGTTAAAAGCTATCGTCCGGTTCGTATAACGTACTTCCTCTCCCACCATCACGTTCAAAGTATGAATTCCCTCGTTGAAAGAAGTGTTGTAATTCAATATTCCCCGTTGGTAATAATTCAGCATCGTATTCTCATCCCGGTTATAAAATCCACCCTTCGGCATCACAACCTTAGCCGGATAGCCCGGATTATCCGGATCTTTATACAGGAATTTATTATTATCCCGAATCTGTGCATCCATATCAGCCCGGTAGGCCTCTGCCGCATTCGACTTATCGTTAATTCGATGTTCCCGGGTTGTCTTCACGTAGCGCACCGCACCCAAAGCCTTCACTTCCAATCCCTTCAACGGACGAATTTCCAACTCGGCCTGAAATTTAGCATCCAGCATATCAATATTCAACTTATTCGTGTTCAACTCGTTCAGAATACTAAACGGGGCATAATTCATCGTGTAATACTCGTAATTCCCGTTATCATCATACGGACGTAGAGTACGGCTTGTATTTAAAGCGTAACTGAACGGGTTAATGTCAAAATCACGTTCAAAAGTTCCGTCCACGGCATTCGTCCTGCGACTATTCGTTCCCGGAGCCTTTTGCATACGCAAAGAATTTGTTGTTAACAAATTAACTGAAATCCATGGTTTTATATCGAAAGAGGCGTTCATGTTCGCCGTGTAACGATTCACTTTATCAGCGAGTGTCCAACCGGCATCATTAAAATAACTCAAAGAGGCATAAAAACGAGATCTTTCCGAACCGGAAGACAAACTTAAAGAATGTACCTGTTGCAAAGAATTCCTGAAAAGAACATCAAACCAATCCGTGTTTGCCATCTCGTACTTTTGTAGAAAAGCAGCTTTCGCTTGAGGAGTATTTTCTAACCCGAACTTACCTGTTACCGGGTCGTAGGTAGAAATCAGATCAGCCATTTTCTTGTACACGCCACCATTTTTATCCCGAGAAATGTCCGCGTAATTCAACCAGCCTTTCTCCTCCATCTCTTCGTAAACCATCATCTGCTCTTGAGAGTTCATCAAATTAAACTGGGAATAACTGGGTTTCATCCGTATCGTGAATTCACCGCTATAATTCACGGTCATCGTGCCTTTTTTACCTTTCTTCGTCGTGATCACCACCACACCATTCATTGCCCTCGCCCCGTACAATGCGGTCGCCGAGGCATCCTTCAATATCTGAAAGCTTTCAATATCATCCGCATTCAACCCGGCAATAGCCGAACTGATCAAAGTCTCCGAATTCCCGGATGACAAATCATCTGCAGAAATCTCAACGATATCTTCCAACACCAATCCATCCACCACCCACAACGGTTTCTGGTTTCCATAAATAGAAGAGGCTCCCCGGACCCGCATCTTCGGGGATGCCCCGAACGTACCCGACACGTTTTGAATCTGTACCCCGGCAGCTTTACCCTGTAACATCCGGCTCACGTCAATGGAACCCTCGACCATAGCGTCCTCGGCTTTGATAACCGCCGCAGCACCCGTAAACAATTTACGGTCTATTCTCTGGTAACCGGTAACAATCACCTCGTCAATATTCTCTACCACCTCTTTCAACACGATCTTTTTCAACGCCTCGGTATTAGCCACCGGAATTGTCTGGGAAACATATCCCACGAAAGAGATTTCCAGAACGGCTTTATTGTTCGGCACTTTCAACGAGAAATTCCCGTCCGGCCCCGTAACGGTTCCCCGCAACACCCCTTTCTCTCCCGGCTCGTCCTTTACCTTCACCGTCGCACCCGGTAAAGGCTCCCCCTTTTCGTCAACAACTCGCCCTTTCACCTCAATCTCTTTCTTCGTGTTATCATCCGTCCCGTAAAGAATAATCGTACGATCCTTAATACGGTAAGTGATCCCCGAATCCTTCAGACACTTGGTAAGAATCGCATCGATGTCCTCTTGTTTCACGTGCAAAGTAATGTTTGTCAATTTCATGACCATAGCATCGTGAAAAAAGAAAGTAAAATCAGATTGATTTTTTACTTGCTCCATGAACTGTCCGAAAGTCGCATTCTCCAAATCTATGTCTAGCCTCACCTCCTGTGAATAGACCATTCCAAATGAATGACAAACTGTCAGCATAAGGAAAAGCAATGTAGCTTTCATAATCCTGCATGTTTTTTTCAATGACCCGTACTTTGGAGGGTCATATTCTCCATTTTTTTTCATACATTTGTGTCGTTTAAGTTATTATTGCTGATTAACTTACTCTTGAAACAACCTCGTGTTCCAGCACCGGTTGTTTCTTTTTAATATACTATTATTGTTCTATCTTCTATCCTAAAATGGACAACTTGCGTCGATTCGATCACGTCCAACACCTCCGTGAAATCATCATACTTTTTCACCTCTCCCGTAAACGAAACTTCTTTCAATCGCTCTTCCGTAAACACAATATCGACATCATACCAACGGGCTAAATGTTTCAACATATCGCCTAGACGAATACTTTTAAACACCATACGCCCCGTGATCCAAGCGGTGTACATATCCACATCAACTTCTCGCTTTGCAAGCTTACCCCCAACAAGACAACCCTGTTCTCCCGGTTCCAGCCGAATTCGATTGCCAGCCCCACGCTCTTTCAAATCAATAGCTCCCCGCACCAAAGTGGCCGCCACTTCATCCTCGTTGGGATAAGCGTAAACATTAAATGCCGTTCCATACACCCGCACCTTCGCTTTTTCCGTCTCGACAACAAATTGTTTTTGTTTATCACGCGTAACGTCAAAAAACGCTTCTCCCTCCAAATACACTTTCCGTTCATTCCCCACGAACTCCACCGGATAACGCAAACTCGTTTCCGCATTCAACCAAACCTGCGTTCCATCACTCAAAATCAAGGTAAACTCCCCACCTCTCGGAACCATGATCATATTATATTGTTCCTCTTTCCCTCCTTGAACCTCAGCAACCTGATACTTTATCACCCCGGAGTCCTGCCGGATTTCCACGCCATATTCCGGTTCGATGCTCCGAGAAGAATCAGACGTTAGGAATACCGTCTTTCCAGAAGCTAGTTGCAACGTTGCCCGCGGCTTTCCTGCCAATAATTTCGGAATCTCCTTGTGTTCCTGTCCTTCCCCGACCGGGGCATTTCCCGTCTGAATATAATAAAACCAAATGCCCATACAGGCAAATAACAACACGGCCGCACAACTTCCCAAACGGATAATTCGCCTTTTACGTCCGGCCAACCTCAATTTCTTTTTCTGTTCCAACAATTCTTTCAATGCATCCTCCCATTCCACACGCCCGTAAGCCAGAATCTTTCCAGAAGCGACTTCCTGACAAACCAACTCTTCGAACAACAATTTGTTACGAGGAGATTTATCCAGCCAACCATTCAGTTCTTCTTTTTCCGATTCAGTCATACTCCCCAACACATACCGGGAAATCATTTCTGACACCTGAAAAGTTTCATCCGCTCTATTCATAATTCATTCTATTTATGCCTTTATAAATAAAACAGGAATGGAAAGAAAACGGGGGGATCAAAATGAAGAAAAAAATAAAATATTTTTACAAAAAAGAAGAATTTAAAAGAAAATAGGAATAAACAACTCCAATCCTAAAGATCGTAACCGAACACTCAACCGTTTCTTTCCCTCTTTCTTATACTCCTTGGCAGTCTCTAAAGAAATACCCATTTTTTCCGCAACTTCAGAAATCTTGTACCCATCCAACGAAAGCATCATCACGTTACGGTATTGTCGAGGCAATTCCTGCACGACTTCCAAAACTCGCGCATAAATATCTTCCTCCAAAACCCGATCCCAGAAAAGATCGACATCATCAAATTCCCGCAATACAAACGCCTCGTAACGCCCCTTGACCTGTTCATGCTGGATATAATTCATGCACCTATTTTTTACCGAATGATAAAGATAAACTTTTAACGCCGTAACATTCTCGAAATCCTTTTTCTGCCCCAACATGGAAATGAAAAACTCCTGCACCACATCCTTTGAGGCCTCTTCATTGTTGATATATTGACTGGCAAAGAGTACCATCGGCACGTAAAACTGCTTATACAAAAGAGTATAAGCCATATCATCATCCTTGGCCAGATGTTCTAAAAGTATCTCTTGCTCGCTCTGCATTAATCCTCGTAATCACATGATTAAAAAAACAAATAACAATCAACAATCCTTCGTTTATTGCAACCAAAATTAAAGGAAATAACCTGTTTTTCCTAAAAACAAATATTCTTTTTTTATCATTGATAGTGATTTTGTTAACGAAAAATGTAACAAATCATTTCTATTGATTTTCTTCTTGTTTTATAACAATCAATAAACGAACGTTTTATTATATTATCACACCAATCCCACCCACCAATTTTTATCAAACAATCAAATACAATGTATAAGCGATATAAATAACGAACAACACGACACCTTCCCCCCGCCCGATCTTGAATCCCGTCCGCATGAAAGGCAACAGGAGTAAAGAGGTTCCGAGCATCACCAGCATATCCGTCCAATTAATCTGGTTGGTCTCCACGGGCGCAATCGTCGCCGTTAATCCTAAAACAGCCAAAAGATTGAATATATTCGAACCGATCACGTTACCGATGGCAATATCCGTACGTTTTTTCAAAGCAGCCACCACGGAAGTTGCCAGTTCCGGCATACTTGTCCCTGCTGCCACGATCGTCAGACCGATCACCGCCTCGCTCCATCCCAAAGCTTTCGCGATAATCACGGCATTATCGACGAGCAAGCCCGATCCCCATACCAACAAAGCAAATCCCGCAATCACCAACACGACATCCAGCATCCAGCTCTTCGTGGGTTTGATTTCCTCGTCCCCTTCAACCACCTCTCCCCGCTTGGCCTTGTATACGCAATAAATCATATAGGCACATATCCCGGCAAAAAACAATATCCCGGCCCATCTTCCGAAACTCCCGTTATGAAATATCCCCACAAACAATAACGTGGCCACCAACATCACAGGCGCATCCAGACGAATCAACCGGGGATTCACCCTCAACGGGTAAATCATCGCTGAAATTCCAAGGATAGCACAAACATTAAATATATTAGATCCCATCACGTTTCCCACGGCAATTCCCGAATTACCTTCCAATGCCGACTGCACGCTAACCAATAACTCCGGTGCGCTTGTCCCAAATGCCACCACGGTCAAACCGACAACTAAAGGAGATATTCCAAAACGCACGGCCAGCGATGAACTACCTTTCACCAGAAAATCTGCCCCGAAATAAAGTACCACCAAAGAGACCACGACAAGAAGTACAGGAATCAACATGAAAATCAAAAGTTAAAAGTTAATACTAAAAGTTCACGATCACGAGAACAAATATTCATCGTTATTCGTACTTTTGAAGTTTCAAAAATAATAATAAAATTACACGATCGGCTTTTAACCCTTAGCTTTTAACTCGAACAACATGTTAAAACAATTCAAAGAATTACTGAACACGGCAAAACATCACCCGAAACTCGGGGGCCTGGAAATACTTAAATATATAGGTCCCGGCCTACTTGTCACCGTGGGCTTTATCGATCCGGGAAACTGGGCCTCTAACCTGGCCGCCGGTGCCGAATTCGGTTATTCTCTATTATGGATGGTCACCCTGTCCACGATCATGCTGATCGTGTTGCAACACAACGTGGCCCACTTGGGAATTGCCTCCGGCCTGTGCCTTTCGGAAGCCGCCAGTAAATACTTAAAACCCCGTTATGCCAAAGGTATTCTTTACTCGGCCATGCTCGCCTCCATCTCCACCTCTCTAGCCGAAATACTAGGTGGAGCCATTGCCCTGCAAATGTTATTCAACATCCCGATCCGGGCAGGATCAATACTCGTATTGATTTTTGTGGTTATCATGTTGTTCACGAATACCTACCGGGTGATCGAGAAATGGATCATTGCTTTTGTTTCCATCATCGGCTTATCGTTCATCTACGAACTCTCCCTAGTGGAAATCGACAGGAATACAGCCTTGCCCGCATGGGTTACCCCCGCTTTCCCCGAAGGTTCCATGGTCGTTATCATGAGCGTACTTGGAGCCGTGGTCATGCCACACAATCTATTCCTTCACTCGGAAGTCATCCAAAGCCGTCAATGGAATATACAAGACGATAAAATCATCAAAAAACAATTACGCTACGAATATGCCGACACGATCCTCTCCATGGTGATCGGTTGGGCCATCAACAGCGCCATGATCATACTGGCCGCTGCCGCATTTTTCGGAACCGGAACTCCCGTCACGGAACTGGAACAAGCCAATTCCCTGCTGGCACCATTGCTTGGGAATAATGCCTCCGTGATCTTTGCCGTGGCTCTCCTGTTTGCCGGAATTTCTTCTACTATTACCTCTGGAATGGCTGCCGGCTCCATTTTCGCCGGAATATACAAGGAGCCTTACGACATCAAGGATAGTCATTCCCGCATCGGTGTGCTAACTTCCCTCATCCTCGCTTTTGCCCTGATCATGGTGGTATCGAATCCTTTCCAAGGGTTGATTTACTCGCAGATGGCTTTAAGCGTGCAGTTACCGATCACCATTTTCACGCAAGTTTACCTCACTTCCTCGTCCAAGGTCATGGGGAAATACAAAAACTCCACTTACACGAAATGGCTCCTGTACGTGATCGGGGGAATTGTCACCCTACTGAACGTCATGCTACTTATCAGTTTTTTATAGCCCAAATAAAGTAGAAATAAAACCCAGTTAAAGACTTATCCGACACGTACAAGTGTTAAAAAAAAGAGATAAAGACGACTCCACTCGGCTTTAAGTCGTCTTTATCTCGGCTATATCTCGTCTGTATCGTCCTTTCACGAGATATTCACGATTGAATTCGGGTTAATTCGTTTACTTCACAAATTGAGCCGGCACATCTATCAAATCCTGCCCCCTCAACTCCTTGGCCAGAATCTTCCCGTCCGGCCCGACCAAAATAATATATGGAACACCTCTAACACAATACAAACGTGAAGCCGGATTACCCCGTTCTAAAATCATGTGATCCCAAAAACTCACGTCTTCCCGAATAATTTTTTTCCATCTCTCCTCTTGAAAATCAGAAGAAACACCTAATATTTTAAAATTTTTTCCTTCAAAATGTTTCAACGCTTTCTTTAATGCCGGAACTTCTTTCCGACACCAATAACAATATGAATGCCAAAAGTCTATCAACACATAATTACCCCGGAAATCACTCAAACGAATTGTATTACCTAAAGTATCTTTCCCTACAATTTCGGGAGCCTCATGGCCAATCGAGCAATTCTCGTAGATCGTTAACTGTTCTTCCATCCTAGCCATATAACGAGTTTTTTTTGCTTCTACGCCAAAAGTCTTAATATAGGCTCTCTCTTTATCAACATCCTTTAAGGTTGGAAAATTCTTAAACAGAAATATTTTAGAATAATAGAGATACATCCCAAAAGCATTATTTCTGTTTTTCTCCAAATATTGATTTACCAAGGCCTGTTCGATCTCTTTCTCTCTTGTATAATAAGGATTTGACTCTTTCTTAATTCTTGCCATTTCTGCCTCATCCCCCATATCACGAGCCTTGTAAAAACAACGATCTAAAGAATCTCGAATACGTTTGTTTGTAGCAACATACAACTCACTAGCAAATTCACGATACAATTTATCCAACGGAGCCCCCTTTACCCTCCACGTTATCCCTTCTTCCGTTACTTGTTCTATCGTCAATTTTACATTTTTTCTATCTAGAAAAAAATAGCCACCATGTTTAAGATTATCTCCCACAAAGTAAAGCCCTGGAGTCATTTCATTCAAAACAAATACAAAATTTCTTTTATGAACCTCAGCGGAATCAATCACCCGATATATTTCTCGTAACTCATTTACAACTTCAAACAAATAAATTTTATCGATTTGCAAATCACCAATATTACCCTCTATTTTCTGTTGACAATAACCGTTAAAAAACACAACATAGAAAATAAAGAAAAGAATACCTTTTTTCATAACGAATAAATTAATCCTATTCATCTAATAACATACAACTCTCTCAATAATATTTTAATCCAATTTAAGGTAACTATATATGACAAGCCCCAATTTAAACAGGGATAGAGAATGCAAAAAAAAAGAATTTAACACATTCTCTATCGATCTGATTAATTCAACTTTTCTACAGTATAAAGTACCTCATCACAAAATCCCGTTTTTGCATAAATTTTTTCCGCAGAGAGACCACCAACATTATCCAAACGATAAATGGCAATTCCTCCAGATTTACCAGCCAACCCACGATCTTTTACAGTCACCGTAAGTTGCACATATGTATCTTCTACACCTTGAGGATCTTTGATCTCGGTGCAATCCATCCCTGTTATAGTGTAATTCTCAACATCTCCATCTATTAATACCGCTTCTGAAAGTGTTCCAATATTAAAGGCATATATTTTATTATTGCTCAAGAAGAAGAAAATATTAGGCTGCCCTAAAACATAATTTTTCCAAGGATAAGAATTTGCAAAAAACAACTTTGTTCCAGCAATAAAATTCGTTGCTTCATACAAATGGGGAAATTCACTTTTTGAAAGAACTTTTTTATCTTCAGCAACAAATATCGTTTGCCAAGATGAATTAAAGCCCGTTTTACTTTTAAGCAGTATATATTCTCCCGTTTTCGTATTTTTCATCAATTCCCACATAAAATCCGTACGAGAACTTTGATTTCCCATAATAACCAACTCAATCCCCTCTCCTATGTCATTCGGATCATAACTGGAAAAATCATAATCTTTACCAGTAATAAAACTAAAATATCCTACCCCTTTTTCATTCACCATAAAACGATTATGTAAATTATCATAAAACATAATCCCCACAGAATTACCGATTGAAGAAGCCGCATAATAATCTTTCGGTTCTGCCAAAAATACAAGTTCCGGATTCCAATCTGCTTTTGCTTTATCTCCATTTACCCTGTTATACACCTTACCATTCGCTACTAGATAATCACCTTCTGCAGTAGCAATATACCCCGTAATAACCAAATCTCCTTTCATTTCCTCCCCCAAGATAAATTTCTCTTTCATATAATTTTGTCTCGTAAAAATCACAGGATCAAGGTAAACACCACCGGTTTCATCATCACAAGTGACAATTACAGATTTATGCCCAAGAGGATTAGCCTCATATGAATCAGTTAAAATTATACGTTTAGACTCTTTTCCCAACCGAGTTCCATCGTTCGCATAAGAATATATATTTTCATACAATGTCTTACCATCTTTCTTTAACATGGCCAGATCATTTTCTCCATCCACCCGACACAACATCAATGTACCCCCGGAATACTTACCCACGGTCACAAAAGAAGATTTATGCATAGCAAAAATTCCTGTTTGCAGGTCAATTACCTTAAATACCAAGGTTGTTATAACCCCGGGAAGTACATCACCGATTATAACATCCAAATTCTTTTCATGTGACAATGTATCAGGTACCGCTTGTTCTTTATTATATTTATACCAAACATAAGAAAGCTGAGACTTATCACTAAATTTCGTGATCACCGTAGGCTTTATTTCAAGCTTTGTACCTATTTCTATTTCTTTATACTCCTCGATGCCTTCAATCGTAATCGCATCAATCTCATTTCCTCCAAATTTCGATTTATCATCAATACATGAAAACTGAATAGACAAAAATAGAATAAATATATATTTCAAATTTTTCATAATCATCTTTACATTTTTAAATTACAAATTACAATACCTAAGGCACCATCCACCCCTGTATAATATTTCCATTCTCATCCTCGATCTCATTCTCAGTAATAATCTTATATAATTTTCTTGCATAAGGAATATAATAATCCATCTCGTAATAGATTCCATTCGCCCCTCCATAATTACCGTAATTCCCATCCCAAAAATCATGTCCGGTCAATTCTATAATCATCAAGTGCTTTTTCCTTGAATAATCACCAAATAGTTTCTTAAATGCGGTCATATCTCCATAATAACCAGTCCCTTCTGGCATTTTCACCATATCAGCTATAACCAAACGTATCTCGGCCCGATCTTTATACGCAATCCCCAAATCAGATGTCTCCACCAAACGTAAAGTCAATGACATCGGTTTTTCCGTAATACCCTTATCTCCTTTCAATAAATTAACCGGCATTTTATATACAAATTCTCCTGCAGGAAAATCATAATAATCCGGTAGTTTTTCATAATGAATCCCCTCTATCGCATCCGTCTTTTCTTTTACAACCTCAACTTTGAACCTCGCCGGAGCTTGCAAAACATCTCCCAATAATTTAACCTCTACCGTTGCAGTCAAAATTTCATCAGCAGTTAATAACGAAACAAACAAACTATCCCGGGTTTCTGTCACGATTGGATAATATATATCATGCATATTCAAATCATAAATTAATCTTTCATTCTTACTACAAGAACAAAGTGCAGCTAATACAAAAAGTATAAATATTCTTCTCATCTCTATCAGTTTTTTATGTTACCAAAGTCTATTTCCGATGTTGGTATCGGTAAATTGTAAACTGCTTTCAAATCCTCAATCCCAACTTTATCTTCTGCCCCAACAGAATCATACAACTTGCGTTTATAGTAAAAAAACAATTGTCCTTCTCCCAAAAATTCTCTTCTGTACTCTTGATAAATATAACTCTCTATATCTTTTGTATGTTCGATACTTGACAATCCCCTATGATTTCTCAATTTATTTAAATACCCGTATGCATCCTCGTCCTCAGCACATTCCGCTGCAATCAAATAAAGTTCAGACAATTTAAACATCGGTATATAATTCATATTATTATACTTTGTCAAAACATACTCCTTACCACTGGAAGTTGCCGTCAACCATGAAGATCTAAAATCATTCTCTAGGCCACTCGCGTTAAAGATTGTTTGCTTACCTTTTTCAGACATCAACAAAACATCAGAATGTGAAGTTTCCGAAAAACAACTCTCACTTAAGTCCTGTAACTTTTGAACGTCCAAAGTAAATATCAATTCAGATTGAAACATCGGGTTAGTTGCAGTTGCACCACTAGTTGCCAACGTGTAAGATGTAGGATTTTCCCCATCTACTTCACCAATAATTTCTTTCACTTCTGTCAAAGCAGACTTCTTTTCATTTCCATAAAGATGAACTCGAGCTAAAAGAGCCGTAACCGCATAATAATTCATCCTTTGACTTCTCTTATACATCGGAGAGGAAGCATCTGATTCATTAAAAATTTCCCGCTCTCTCATCAAATCCTTAGCAGCAAGCAAATCTTTTACGATTTTTGCCAATACTTCTTTCACCGTTAATTGAGGTTGAGCAATATTTGTATATTGTTCTACATAAGGAATAGCAAGTGCATTCAATCCATTCTGATTATCCATCATCGGAGATGGAGCAAAAAGACGGAGAACATTAAAATGAAGTAAAGCTCGAAGGGCTAAAAACTCCCCCTTGTAAATATGATGAATATCCTCTGATGTAAATACATCTCGATTTTTATCTATAAACAATAAAGCCTGATTTATATTAGCTATTGCTGAAAAATGACTCGACCAAATAGATAATATTCTTGATTCTTCGCCAGTCTCCGAGTAATTATACGCAGCTGCATTTTTAAAATTATGCTCGTATCCTGCAGACGTATTGCCACGAGGACTTGTATAATACTGGGCCAAAACATCCAAATAAGCATAAGACAAATTTTTCCCGTAAAGATTATTCGTTGCCATCAAAGCGTAAACCCCAATCAAAGCATCCCGGAACCCCGCTTCAGTCGAAAACAAATCTTCGGCTTTCATGTCAGTTTTAGGAGAAACATTCAACCAATCATTACACGCAGTCAATGCCAAAATCAGGGAAAGAATAATAGATTTATTTATTAATTTTTTCATATAACAATCAAATTAAAAAGTTATTTGAGCTGATAAAGAAAACGTTCTTGCATAAGGATAAGAAGTTCCTCTCTCCATTTTCACGGTAGATGATTTGAATATATCATTACCGATAGCCGATACTTTTAATCGTTGAATCCCCATTTTCCGAAGTTTATCGCTGCTAAAATCATATCCTAAAGACAACGATTGAAGTTGTATATAATTTTCTTTCTCTACAAAACGAGATGTGGGCTTAGTCTCTGACACATCGCTAACTTTTTTGAATTTAGCTATATCACCCGGAGTATTCCAACGATCATATAAAATTCGCTTATCTCCATTTTCATTGGGATTTACATTCTCCACTTTATCTACCAAGGTCGAATTGTACAAATAGCCACCATATTTGTAATACAAATGTGCATTCAACTCCCATTTTTTATAAACGAACATTGTTCCTATTGTCCCGTAAACTTTAGGATCCGTAGAACCAAAAGGCTTATAATTAGCCGTACTCCATTCATTCACTTTATTTCCATTCATATCTAAAAAAATCTCCTCCCCTGTAGCTGGATCAATCCCAAGAGATTCATTCACCCAAATCGTATTTTGAGACAATCCTTCTTTATACCTAATCGTCGGTTTATTCTTCACCTCCGCATCTTGAGATTCATTAAAAGCCGTTAAAGCCCTGTTTATCTTCATCACTTTATTTTTATTGTGAGCCAGATTAAAGATTAAATCCCAAATTATATCTCGATCCATATCACGAATTACGCTTCCTTTTAAAGTCAATTCGACACCACTGTTTTTCACTTCTCCCAAATTCTCCTTATAAGAAGAAAAACCTAACGAGGGAGCAACTGTAACATCAATAAGCACATCCTTAGAAAGATCACTATATACATTAAATGAACCTCTTAACCATCGATCAAATAATTCAAAATCCAACCCCACATTACGTTTCTCGACTTTTTGCCATTTCAAATTCTTATTCCCGAATGCTTTCAGTAAAACTCCCATATAACCTGTATAAGAAATCCCGCTTATCCGACTATCGTTATAAGAATACATTGTCATGGACTGGTAGGGATTGAAATTTTGCCCTCCCGTTGTTCCAATTGATCCTCTTATTTTTAACAAATCAACAAACGAAGCTCCCTCCATAAACTTTTCGTTATGCAAGTTATAACCAACTCCTAAAGACCAGAATGTACTCCATCGGTTATTAGCTCCATATAAAGACGAACCATCACTTCTCAAAGAAAAATCGAGTAAAAATCTGTTATCATACGTGTAACCAAGGTTAGCGACAAAACCGATTAATCGGGATATATCATAACTTCCACCCGGTCTCCCTCCTTCCGTAAAACCCGCTCCCATAGAAATATGATCCATATTTTCATTAGGAAAACCAACAGCAGACAAGCTAGTTGCGTCTGTATTACTCTCCCGCAAATTATAAATCAATCCCGCATTCAAAAAATGCTTTTTCCAATTCCGGACATAAGTTAAAACAACATTTATATCATAACTAAAACTGTTGGACCAAGATTGAGAATAACTGCCCTTTTGTTCTTTCCCAATAAAACTGGTATTCTCATTTGACACATAAACATCCGATTTATTATTATCTACACTCAATGACAAATTCGCTTTCAATTTCAATCCTTGAATAATATCATACTCAACGGAGAAATTATTCATAAAATAGTTGCCCACCGATTGATTCTTCGATGGTAACGTCGCATTATATAACTCGTTGTACATCGGTTTTGTCTTCACTCCATTGTCATAATACTGATAAGAATAGAGTATTTTCTTTATATTACCCTCCTCATCATAAGGATTATAATAGGGATTATAATAGGTGTAGGAACTAAAACTACCATAGGGAGAATTCACTGATTTTAAATGACTGAAAGATGTATAATTCATAAATTTCAATTTCTTCAAATTATATTGAAGACGCACACCTCCTCCATAATTATCGCGCTTGGAACCTTTCATTACCCCTACCGTATTTGAATAAGAAAGATCTAAAGCATAACGGAATGCTTCATTTCCACCTTCAGCCATAACGGAATGTTTATGCCCAATCCCCACGTCTCTAACAGGAATAGCTAACCAATCCACGTCATTGCCCTCTTTAACCAATTTCAATATTTGATTATAAGAAGCTAAGTTACCGTCAGCATATTCAGGACTTTGATTTTTCGTTTCATATAAACCCGAACGCACTTCGTACTCCAATTTTTCTTCTGCATTCATCAAATTATAATCAGAAAGATCCGCCACCTCGAAATTGGCACTTCCATTATACGAAAACTGCAATTTCCCCGCTTTGGGTAATTCGGTTTCAATAACAACCACCCCGTTGGCCGCACGGGATCCATAAATTGCTGTAGCGGCAGCATCTTTCAGTATCGTTATAAAACGAACACGAGTCGGATCCAAATCAAAAACTTTTTGTGCAGAAACCTCAAAACCATCCATAATAAACGTCGGCATATTGGGATTACCTTCAAATGTTGATTTTAAACTACTGGAACCACGAATTTCAAAACTCGGAATTGTATTCGGGTCACTCCCCATCTCGTTATTTACAACTTTCACAAAAGAAGGATCCAACATAGACAAGGTATTCAAAATACTTCCCGTCGACACTTTACGAAGTTCACTTCCGGAAAAAGTTGTTGACACCCCTGTATAGCTTTCTTTCTTCCGAGTAAAATAACCGTTCACAACTACCTCATCGATCTTTTCAACATCCTCTTTCAATACCACATTAATCGTATCCTGTCCCGTGTATTTAACCTCTACCGGTAACATTCCAACAAATGAAAATAGAATAATCAAATTCTTTTTGTCCAAAAAAGAAAGTGAATAATTACCGTCAACATCCGTAGCAACACCCAAGTTTGCATCTTTCAACATCACCGTTACACCCGGTAAAGGAGTTCCTTTCTCATCTTTCACGCACCCTCTAACGTTTTTTTGTAATGGTTTACTTTTCTTTTCATCTTTTGCCCGAATCAAGATTACGTTATTAAAAAATTCGTATTCCAAGTTGGCTTCACCCAACACCATACTCAGCACGTCCTTCAACTCCTTGTTTTCAACTTTCACAGAAATCTTCCCCGCCTGACGGATAAGAGACGAATTATACATGAATTTAAGTGACGTCTGCTGTTTAACCACTTTCACAAACTGTTCAACGGACACATCAGATAAATCCAGCGACACAATATTCTTTTGAGAATACACATTCGCAGATAAGTTCAAAGTGAACAAGCAGATAAAAGTAATACACCATTTCATAATCATTAAATTTTTCTTGTACCTTTTTAATAGGCCAGGCAACCTAATTAATCGATTTTTTTTCATATTATTGTAGTTTATATTGATAATATAAATCGAGAAGGGACAGACGCCGAACCTGAGAAATTTGTTGTCTGTCTTTCTCTTTTTATTTAAACAGGACGATTGTATTTTTCTTTATTTCATACCGAATTTCTTTTAATTTTTCCAACAATTGCAAGAATGTATTAATAGAATCATATCTTTCAAGACTACCCGTGTACTCCAATTCTTTCAAGTTTTCATCCTGAAAAATCACGTTTACTCCATACCAACGCTCCAATATTTGCATGATTTCAGCCAATGTTTTATCCTTGAAAATGAACACGCCATCTTTCCACCCGACAAACTCTTCTACATCCACGTTCCGTTTCTCCAAAGTTCCGGAAATATCAACTACAGCCTGTTCCCCAGGAGTCAAAACAACTTGTTCCTGTCGTAGAGAAGTAAAACGGACACTTCCCCTGACCAAAGTCGTGTAATTCGGATAACCCGGGTAAGCACTCACGCCAAAAGAGGTTCCCAGTACAGTTATATCACCACTTTCCAGACTTACAACAAAAGGACGAGTATCTTTTTTCACATCAAAATAAGCCTCTCCCGACAAGATCACTTCACGACTTTCCCCGCTAAATACGATAGGATATTTCAATTTTGAATCCGCATTTAACCAAACATCCGTCCCATCATCCAAAAGAACATGACATTCTCCACCAACAGGCACAACCAACTCATTGTAGGCTTCCTTTATTGCACATTCTTCTCCGGATGAATAAGAGAGACGTCCGTTTTCATATTTTACCACACTTCCTTGAACATCTTTAAGTTCCAGTGGCTGTTCCCCGATCTCGATCATTCTCCCATCAGCCAACTTTAGAATAGCTGCATTACTCCCGGGAGGTATAATATGTTGCGTTACTTCAACCAATTCCTGTACCTCATCATGATATTCCCAAGGACGAATCAACACAAACACAAGAATCAAAATCGCAGCGATAGACGATCCCCAAGCAATCCACTTGCTCATCCGAATATGACGCTGGTAAATTTTCAACTTATTAAAGGCAGGTTTATAGCTATATTCTTCAAATTCCCGGAATTTATCCAGTACAAAAGTTTCATCCGATAATTGATCATATACCTCCTTCAAACAACCATCTTGCAAGGTTTCGTCCAATTCCTCTTTTTCTGCATCGGAAAGTGAAGTCGAAAAAGATTTTCGAAACAACTCTACCACTCTATGTAAATCTAATTTCATCTTCTATTAATTTATATCATCCAAGCATTTACCACGATTTCGAGAAAAAAATCGAAATATCAATAATGGATCGTTTTTTTATTGTCAACAAAACGCTTAATATTTCGTTTTTTGCCTTTTCTCATACTTCTCACAACCAAACAGTTACTTTTTTCATAATCTAATATTGACTTATCCGTCATTTCTATTAAGAAACGATCGTTTAATTGTATAATACATGAAGTCATAAAGAGTATGACAAAAACGATAAAAAATTTCAGTCAAATTAAAAATAACAGCACAGAATCTTTCAATTTCTCTCGTAAATACTTGAAGCTCCTACTTTTCTGTGTTTTCACGGTGTGAATCGTGATCCCTAACTTTTCTGCAATTTCAGGCCCGGACAACCCCAAAATACTTAATTCCATTATTTCCCTTGCACCATCCGGTAATTCCTTGATATAACAATACAACTGTCTCAATAACTCATCCCTCACGGTAATAGCAAAGATCTCGTCAGAAAATTCCACCTCAGCCTCCAATACGATCTTTTGTTCTATACCCTTACGGATTTGAACATTACGCTTATAAATCAACGCATTGTTATAACAAGAACGATATAAATAAGAAGTCAGTTCCTTCATATCCCCAAACTGCTTGGAAGATTTCCAGATAGCCACCAAAACATCCTGTACAATGTCCTGAGCCTGATCCCGATCCCGCAAGATATTGTTCACGTAAGAACACAACACGGCATAATACCTTGCATAAAGCTCTTCCCACGCCCGCATATCTTTTTTATTAACGCCTTCCAATAATGAATCGAAATCTATTGACATATAAGAGGGATATTTAATAAAACAAATATACGCGGAAAAATAAACTTTTCACAATTTAAAGAAATAATATACGCTATTGTTGGACTATATAAAAAAGCATCTTTCCAAGATCAAACTCGTGATCATGAAAAGATGCCTAATAATAAATTCAAATCCGCCTACTCGAACTCTTTTAATGTTTTCTCGATGATACCTATCGCTTCAATCAATTGCTCTTCATTGATAACCAAAGGCGGGGCGAAACGAATAATATGCTCGTGAGTCGGTTTAGCTAACAAACCGTTGTCACGTAACTTCAAACATACATCCCAAGCCGTTTTACCATTCTTCGGGGTAATTACCACCGCATTCAGCAAACCTTTACCGCGGACAAGTTCCACCATATCGGATTTAATCGCTTTCATTCTCTCCCGGAAAATCTTACCCAATCTTTCGGCATTCTCTTCCAGTTTCTCATCCTTGATTACCTGTAAAGCAGCCATAGACACTTTGGCCGCGATGGGATTTCCCCCGTAAGTCGAACCATGTTCTCCCGGCTTAATGGTCAACATGATCTCGTCATCTGCCAACACGCAGGAAACAGGCATTAATCCTCCGGAAATAGCTTTACCTAGGATCAAAACGTCCGGACGCACCCCCTCGTGATCACACGCCAGCATTCTACCCGTGCGGGCAATACCGGTCTGCACTTCGTCAGCCATAAACAACACGTTATGAGCCTTACACAAATCGTATGCTTTCTTTAAATATCCTTCATGTGGCACGTAAACACCAGCCTCGCCCTGAATCGGTTCCAAAAGGAATCCAGCCACGTTCGGGTCTTTCAACGCCTCTTCCAAAGCAGGAATATCATCATACGGTATTCTCACGAATCCGGGAGTAAAAGGTCCGAATCCGGCATAAGAAGAAGGATCGTTAGAAAGCGTAACGATCGTGATCGTACGACCGTGAAAATTATTATCGCAAACAATAATCTTAGCTTGATCGGCAGGGATTCCCTTCACATCATATCCCCAACGACGACATAATTTCAAAGCAGTCTCGTCAGCCTCAGCACCACTATTCATCGGTAGCACCTTATCGTACCCGAAATATTTGGTGATATATTCTTCCCATTCACCCAGCACGTTATTATAGAAAGCCCGGGAAGTCAAAGCCAACTTTTTGGCTTGCTCCGTCATTGCCTCTACAATCTTCGGGTGGCAGTGTCCCTGATTCACGGCAGAATAAGCCGATAGGAAATCGAAATAACGCTTTCCGTTAACATCCCACACGTAAATACCTTCTCCTTTTTCTAACACCACGGGAAGTGGATGGTAATTGTGAGCACCGTATTGGGCCTCGCGGTCCATGTACTCTTGTTCGGTCATTTTTTTCATGATATAATTTTAGTTAGGTTCGACGTTTTCATGTAACGAGTACAATTTGATGAAAAAAAATCAAAAAAACAATGACAAAGAATGGAAAATTGAAAATAGAATGCTAAAAAATGGAAATCATTGCTTATTATCAGAGGATTGCACGGGAGGTTCCGTTTGTTTTTTTCGTTTAAAAATAGCCAGATATTTACGGAATAATTCTCGGAAGGTATCGAACGTCTCCTGATAAGAGACACCGACACCTTGCACGGTTTCGGTCGCATTATAGGTAATCTTCTCATCGGTATGCGAATAGGCCTTTAGATGTAATGTACCTTGGCGATTCAATTTCACATCCACGTCGAAATCTCCCGTAATCGAGGTATTGGAATTAGTTTTTGCTTTCTCCATCATATTACCATTGGCAGAAATCGTCACCCGGTTATTCCAGATCTGGGTTGACAAGGCCAGCTCGAACTCGTTCGTCGTCACCTGATCACCCGGACGGTAAGAAAAACCAATATCAAAATTATTACTGATCTGCGATAACCAACGGGATAATTGATTTGACAACAACTCACTCGCTGTCGTCACACCCATCTGGTAACCCGCATTCCGTTCCTCCAGTTCGGCATCCTTATCAATATAATCCGGAGTATAGAACTTATTCAATATCAACAAAGAAAACATCTGTTTATTAATCTCGTCCTGACTGGAAAAAAAGCTCTGCATCAGACTTCGCATCTGCACGTCGAGAGAAGGGAAATTAATGCCGAACTGCACGTTCGGGTTCATCAGATTCTCCCCCAACTTCAACTCGCACTCAACAGGCACTTTCGTTGTCTTATCCACCGTCGTCGTAGTTCCGGCAAGCAAATCACTCAAAGAAGTACGTAAATTATATATAGCACTCACGTCGATCGTGGCATCATACGGCGAGCCATTCCACCTGATACTTCCCCCGGGATTCAGCACGAACTTCTTATTAATCAAATTACTCAACGTGAACAAATAATCCCCCTTTTCAATCTTATACTCCCCGAACATATCCAACTCGTTATCTTTCCCCAAACCGAAACGCAAATTACCACTTCCCACCGTTTTCAAAATATCCCCGATCGTAGGGTCAAAAATGATCTGAACTTCCAGATTATTATTGATCTCGATATTAGCATTCAAATCAAAATTGGAAACCAGTGAAGAACGCTCTTCTTCCGCACGCCGTCCCTCATCTGCCTGACGATTATTTATAAAATGTAGGAAACTCCCATCTTCCTCCGTCAACGCGGAAGTCAATGGAATGTAAAGTACGGAATGCGCTTCCGGTTTTAGATTCACGGATAAAGCCCCGTCCCCGGACAAATTATTCATCCGGGTTTGTCCCGTGATATACAGTTGCCCGTAAAATGCTTCATTCTGGTTTGCCTTGGTATTCAACACCCGGAAATTATTAAATTTAAGCGACACGTCGTATAAATTCGAATTCAGATCGTAATACCCCGAACAAACCGATGCGTGTCCCTTGGCATCATATATCTTGAAATTATCCAGCACGACCCGATTATTCTTCACGGGTAAACGCTCATCGACTTTAAACGCCGTGTTCAATCCGGCTACCGTAAGCGCCACGGAATCCATTTCCAGAAAACCGTCAACCGAGGCTTTTTGTGTTGTCCCCTTCATAACCAGATTACCCGAGATCGTACCCTCACCACCTTTCAACATATCGGGGAAATAACCGGCCAGATAATTCACCTCGATCTTGGAAAGCTCCAGATTCACGTTCAAACTATCCGTAGAAGGCTTATAATACCCGAATACCCCGATCGGGGTTCTCTCCTTCATCCGGTTAACCATGCTTATCTCCAAAGCACTATTCAACGCGTCCCAACGAGAATTCAAATCCAGTACCCCTAATGTATCCCGGTTAACTCCCCACTGATCCACATTCACGTTGGCATATATCAAATTATCATTATACAAATCTCGAATCTTCACTTCACCATTCACCTGACCGAAAAGTTGTAATTTATTATCAAAAAGGATCTTGTTAAACTCGGTCAAACTGAAATCATGAAACTCCAAAGAAAGAACATCACGAGGATTATCCGTCACCCGTCCCCATAAACGAAAACGCTGTTCGCCCCGGTTGATTTCAAAATTATTCACGAAAATATTATTGTCCTCCTTCAAAATCATGGAACGTGCCACGTGCCATGTACTATCCGCCATAACAAACGTACTCGGATGAATAAACACTTGGGTTAAATGGCGGTCTCCGTATTTCAACAAACGCAAGTTAGCTGCAAACGACCCGCTATAACTCTCCCTCTCCCAATTACACCAAGTCAGACGCTCGCTCACGTTATTCGTGTTTACTTCTATCACGTTCCGCACATTATACAACTTCCCGAAATTCATATATCTCAATTCATCAGCAGAATACGTGCAGTGCAAGTTTATCCCGTCCCCATTCAGTTTCATTCGGGAATCACGTAATTTAAAATCACCATAGGAAATTGTATCTGCCTCCAAAGACAACTCTACTTGACGATCGGCATAATGATACTCACAGGCCAAGTTCCCACCCCGGGACAATTTCAGTTGCGGGTAAGCCACCTTCAAAAAAGGATTAATGTCATTTAAATGCACATCTAGCATAAGGCTCGTACCCTCCGGCAAAGCCTTGTCAACAGCATACTTATAGTCGGGCAAATAACTTACCAAAAAACTATTCCACAAATCCGTCACTTCCAAGGAATGGAAGAAACCTTCCATCGTCACGTCCGCCACATCCGACTGCAATTGAGTGAAACTGTACTCTCCCAGTATAGTCGTGGAAAATTTTAAGGAATCGGTACTCCACGTTCCCCTACTGTTCTCGTACTTCAACCCCGGCACCAGCAATTCCACCCAGCAATTATCCTCACTTTGCTTCAAAGTACCGCTAAAATCAAATTCAACAGACTCTCTCTCCCCAAAAACAGAGGGAGCCCACGAATCCCACCGACGCACGTTCACATAGCCTTCAGTCTTTGCCAAACTCAACGTGTCGCCCATAATATAATCCAAAAGAACATCAGCCTGCAAACTATCATTTTTCACGGAAGAAAGTAAATACAAGTGTTCACCTTCCGTTCCCAATGTCAAGCGAATATCCCGAATTTCCTTATCATATAACTGCAAACGACGTACATTACTCGACAAATTAAATCGAGAAATTGTATCACCCAACACCCCATCAAACTTCCCGAAAAATGACCCTCTACCCAAAAAGGATTGTTCCGTGAGAAATCCGAATTGCACCTGTCCTAAACCGAACCAACCATCGTAACGAATATCCCCGATACTGTCCATCACGCAATTAAAAAGCACGCTTCCCACCATTCCGGGAGTCGTGGTACGAGCCTTAACAGCAAAGTCCTCAATCTTTCCCTGAAAATTCCCGTCAAAAGTAAAGACATCATATTTATGCAAGATTTCCGGTATTTTCACGTAATGACTTCTAAGCCAAGGCATATAAATAGCCTCCAATTCCGGTGGAGACACCTTCGTGTCCGTGAAATCGATATTGAAATCCGTTTCGAAAAAAGCAGGTAACCCGTGCGATGCAAATGAACCATGCAGCACGCTTTTATCCCCCAAATAAATCTCTAAATCACGCCCTTCCAGATTATTTATCGTGTTAAAAACAACCCCGCTACCGAAAACGGTATTATGCATCCCCAATAACTTCTCGTTAAAATACGACAGATCATCAAAACTTACCCTAGAATCGGTAAACACGTAACGCTGTTGCATCCTCGTGGTAAAATTACGCCAGTAATCGTGTTCTGGAACCCAGTTATACTCCAATGTATCCAAATAAACCTTACTTCGTTCTGTCTGTATAAACGTGTTTGTTATCAACAAATTATCATTACTCGCCACGACTTCCCCTCCCATATTGGTCACCTCGAAACCGGACTTTTCCTTGAAACGAAGTCCCGCAACTTTAGCCCGATATTGCTTGTTCGAAAAATCAATACCTGAAACACGCACGTTCAGATTCTGACACTCCACGTCTGTCCAGTTAATCCCGTAATCTGTCGGTTCATAATCGCTCTCGATATACCGGAAACGACAATCTTTCAATATTACCTGAGTCAGATTCACGTTCCACCCCGAAGAGGTTTGAGGCACGGCATCGACCTTGGAAGATGAAAAAGAATTAATGAGCTGTTCCACATTTGTAAGACTCTCCCCTCCATCTTGCCTACGTTCGATCCATAAATTAAACTTGGCTTTTTCGAAAGCAGCCTCCGTAATCGTGAAACGTCTTTTCACGAAACTCACGGAATCCACCTTCATCACCAGTCGCTCGCAAAACACAAGCGTATCTTGACGACAATCCCGAACAAACACATCATTTAAAATCAATGACTCTATCGGGCGGAATTCCACCCGTCCGATAGAAATCGTGGTTCCCGTCCGTTCCTCTAAAATACGGGTAAAATAATCCACTAACCTCGTCTGTACAAACGGGGTCATTAAAGCCATATATGCAGCAAAGGCCAAAAAGACCAATCCTATCACACACCGAGATAATATGGAGATTATTTTTTTTATGCTGTCATTATTTTAGTTTGCACGCAAATTTATTAATATTGCAGGACATTTCATCTTAATAATTGAAAATTAAGAAAAATGTAAAACGAATTAATTTCGTGATGACCGATTTAATGATTCCGTGATTAATAATCACTAAATCTAAAATCACCAAATCATGAATTATGCAATCTAAAATTTAAAATCTAAAATCAAGAAATTAAAATGGGCATTGTAATTCTCGGTATTGAATCTTCTTGCGACGACACCTCGGCCGCTATACTAAAAGACGGGGTTGTGCTATCGAATGTTATTGCCAGTCAAAAGGTTCACGAGGCCTACGGAGGAGTCGTACCAGAATTAGCATCCCGGGCACACCAGCAAAACATTATCCCGGTGGTAGCGCAAGCTTTAAAACAAGCCGGAGTCTCAGAAGATGAAGTAAATGCAGTGGCTTTTACCAGAGGCCCCGGATTACTGGGTTCTCTCCTTGTGGGAACGTCCTTTGCCAAAGGATTCGCTATTGCCAAACAAATACCCATGATCGAGGTGAACCATTTACAGGCTCACATCCTAGCGAACTTCATCAAAGAACCGGGTGTGGAATCCCGTCACCCGAAATTCCCGTTCCTAACCCTACTCGTGTCCGGGGGAAACTCGCAGATTATCATCGTACGGGACTACCTAGACATGGAAGTTATCGGGCAGACCATTGATGACGCGGCGGGAGAAGCATACGACAAATGCGCCAAGGTAATGGGCCTCTCTTATCCCGGAGGACCGGTAATCGACCGTTTGGCAAAAGAAGGTAACCCGGAAAGATTCACGTTCAACAAACCGAATATCCCCGGATTGGATTATAGTTTTAGCGGGATGAAAACCTCGTTTCTGTACTTCATCCGGGATGAAATCAAAAACGACCCGGATTTCATACAACATAACCTCAATGATCTTTGTGCATCACTGCAAAAAACGATCGTTGATATTCTCATGGCCAAATTGAAAAAAGCCGCTAAACAAACCGGGATCAAACAAATCGCCATTGGAGGCGGAGTATCAGCCAACTCCGGGTTACAAAAAGCCGTGTATGACGAAGGCGCCCACCTCGGTTGGGAAGTTTTCATCCCCCGGTTGGGTTTCTCGCTGGATAACGCAGGGATGGTTGCCGTTACGGGATATTACAAATACTTGGCATCACAGTTTATCGGCTTGGAAGCCCCAGCAGATGCCCGAATGAGTTTGAGAAAAGTTTAGAGTTTAAAGTTTAAAATTAAAAATATGAAAGTTCTAGTTACTTACAACATTCCCCGCGAATCATTCGCCAAACTGGGAAAAGAACACACGATCACAATGCCGGAAGGCGAGTATTTCACCACGGAAGAATTAATCAAACTTGTTCCGGATTACGACGTTATTCTAGGCATCTTCACCCGTTCTATCGATAATGCGGTTATCGAGGCCGGGAAAAAGTTAAAAGTAATTAGCAATTTCGGTGTCGGTTACAACAACATCGACATCAAATTCGCCCGTTCCAAAGGAATCGCTGTTTGTAACACCCCGAAAGCCGTATGTTTCCCGACAGCAGAAATGGCCATGGGCCTCATGCTGAGTGCAGCTCGCCGAATTACCGAATGTGACCGCCGCATCCGGGTTGAAAAAGAAAGCATGTGGGGCGTTATGAAAAATCTCGGTTTCACGCTGGAAGGGCGCACATTGGGAATTATCGGCATGGGAAATATTGGTAAAACAGTGGCTAAACTGGCAGAAGCATTCCGTATGAATGTTATTTACTACAATCGTCGGAGTACAGTAGAAGGATACGAGAAAGTCGATCTTGACACGTTACTGAAAAGATCGGATTTTGTTTCCATCCATACCCCGCTGACGGACGAAACCCGCCACATGATCGGGAAACGGGAAATCGAATTGATGAAGCCGACCGCCATTCTGGTAAATACCGCTCGCGGGGCTGTCATTAACGAGAAGGAATTAGCCATCTGTTTACAAAATAAAACGATCGCCGGGGCCGCCTTGGACGTGTTCGAGGATGAACCCCATGTTACTGAAATGCTCTACGGCTTGGATAACGTGATCCTTGCCCCTCACAACGCTACAGGCACTATCGACACGCGCATTGCCACCGGGCAGGAAGCTGTTGATAACATCCTGAACTTCTTTAATGGTACACCCACTAATGTTGTAAATTAATGAAAACAATTATCACAATGCTGGTACTAACAGTATTAGGCAGCGCAGTCAGCGCCCAAAACATCAAATTACCCGCCCCGAAAAAGAGCGGGGGGAAAGCACTCATGGACTGTTTGAACGAACGGCAAACAGACCGTAATTTCGACTCGAAACAACTATCCTTACAAGACCTTTCCGACCTAGCGTGGGCCGCAAACGGTATTAACCGTCCGGAAAGCGGCAAACGAACAGTTCCCACCGCCACCAACTGGCAAGAAATGGTGCTTTACGTGGCCACGGCAGATGGAATCTACCGCTATAACGCGGAGAAACACGAATTGGAACTCGTGAAGAAAGGAGATTTCCGTAAAGAGTGTGGTCCACAACCTTTCATGGGTGTCGCTCCCGTGTGTTTTATCTACACGGCCGACCATAACAAGGAAGGGCGAATCACGAACCCGGAACACCAGAAAGAATACTCTTACCACCATGCCGGCTACATGGCACAATCCGTTTATTTGGTATGTGCAGCAAAAGATATGGCAACCGTGGTCATCGGTTCCGTGGATAAGGAAGAATTAGCCAAAGTCATCGGCCTCCCGGCAAAACACATCGTTATCTACACGCAACCCGTAGGATACAAAAAGAAATGATTTAAACCGCCTTCGGGCGGTTTTCTTTTTCCCTCTTAAAAAAAATATTATTTATCCCTCCGGCAAATACAATCCGCCAAATGATCGTTAATAAATCCCGCAGCCTGCAAATGGGCGTAGCAAATCGTAGTTCCGAAGAATTTAAATCCTCGCTTTTTCATGTCCTTACTCATGGCATCAGATTCGGGAGAAGATGCTGGAATCTCACCTAAAGACCGAACAATATTGTCAATCGGTTTCTTGTTGGGAAAAAACGACAGCGTGTAGTCATAAAAACTACCGAATTCCTTTTGAATATCAATAAATAACCTTGCATTTGTAATCGTCGATTTGATTTTCAGACGATTTTTCACAATACCTTCAAACAGCATCAACCGTTCAACATCTTCATCAGTCATTCGTGCTACCCGCTCGACCTCAAAATCACAAAAAGCCTTACGGTATCCCTCTCGTTTCCTAAGGATCGTTATCCAACTCAATCCGGCTTGAGCGCTCTCCAACACGAGAAATTCAAATAATTTCTTGTCGTCAGTCACCAATTTTCCCCATTCTTGATCATGGTATTTCACATACAATTCATCTGTTCCGCACCACCCGCAACGTCCGTTTATTAAATCTTGCATAATTATAATATTTATAACACATTACAAATGTAGTTATTATTTCATCCATACATACAATTATCAAACGTAAGAATACTATTTACGCCATAAACTCCGCTAAACAATCCTCTGAACTCCTTTACATTATTAAAGAAATTAAATATCGACACGCAAAAAATCACCAAAAACTATTGCGCCAAAACCAAAAAGCAGTATATTTGCACCCGAAATAATTGTTCTTTGAACAAAGGGGAGATACCAAAGTGGCCAACTGGGGCTGACTGTAACTCAGCTGACATCGTCTTCGTAGGTTCGAATCCTGCTCTCCCCACTTATTCGCGGAAATAGCTCAGTCGATAGAGCACTAGCCTTCCAAGCTGGGGGTCGCGGGTTTGAGTCCCGTTTTCCGCTCTCATTTTAAAGCACTTACGATTGTAGGTGCTTTTTTCATTTCAGGCCATTTTCATGGTTTTTACCCCCTCATGTAAGCAATGATGTAAGCAAAATCCCCCCCCCGTGTAAACCAAGATGTAAACCAAATCATTATCCGGCTCCCCCATGTGCGCATTAAAATAAAAGAAGTAATGGTAATCCTACCGAGAATGAAGAGAGAAGGTACCTCTTTTTCGAAACTGATTCAGAGCTTACTCGTGGCTCATGCAGCCCAGATAGAATAAACTCCGCTTAAGCTCTGAATAAGCAACAAACGAGAGGTAGTTTCTCGATTACTTCACGGTTAGATTACGCCTAGTTCTCTACATAAACTGGAAGGCTGAACAAAATAAATTCAGGCATGGTTCAATTTTCATCGAAACAACAACGCTTCTTGATCAGGTTGTATTAATCGGTTACATCTGATTTAAATCATGCAAATGCCAATCTTCTCTAATCATATCATAAGGGGCTGTGCCAGTTTGAACACAGCCCCCTTTACTAAATTGATGACGAGCTAAATCTAAGTAAGTTTTTTCAAAACTAACCACAATCGCAGAACCAGTAAAAACTTGTCACACCTATTACCCTTGTAAATCAACATCTTACATCTGAGTATTTTCTAGACACCTTCATCATTCTTTAAAGAAGAAACAGGAAAAAAGAAGTACCCTAAAAATCATATCAAATCCTTACAGGCACTTCATTGAATTTATCAATTATTCTCAACAACAAAATTCAATCCCACGTTCATATTTTCAGTTTTTTCCAAAGCCTCCGGCAAATTAGTCATAATTTCCTTTAGCGAAATATATATGGAATCACTTACGGGTATCAGTGTATCCTCTGAAATCAAGGTTCCCGCCAATTTTATAAAAGGGATCCATTGTTTAAAGAACTCTTCATTCAAATACATATACAAAGCATCTTGTGTCGCTTCAGTTCCTTCGGACAACTCGAAATGACAGGGGATTCCATTTATCAAAAGTTGCTGAAGAAGAACAACATCGATTGTTCCACCTGTTTCCATTTGACGCATAATCATTTCCAAGTTCGGATAAACGCAACAAACATCGTCCTTTACACAATAATGAGCCTGATTCAGATTCGATGTTTTCCAACTATCCTGTGTTTCAGCTCCATTCTCGCCTTGTTTCGACGCATTATATGTAGCAATAATATTTCCATCTTCCATGAATGTCACATCCTTCAAATATTCCGGCAACAATTTTTTCAATGTTGGTAAAGCAAACGTTACAATATTTTTTGTGGTCAACCTAAGACCCAGAGGTTTCCCTTCTACATTCCTTATTTGTGCCAACGGAACAGATTTACCATCAACAGTCGTCCACGTCATGGCCATCGAGTTCTCTTTATTTAACAACCACTTACCGATTAAATCATTATTAAATTTCGCATTTACCTCCAATATTAATTTTCCATTCTCCACACCACCCACGAAATCTATCGTACGACTATCATTTTCATCTTTTATCGTAAATTTATAACCAGCGTCATCCGAAATTAATTCAACATCCGAAAGAACAGTCTCCATTTCCCCCGGGATAACCCCATTCAATTTTAAAGTCGCCTTTACTCCATCTGCCGTATGAAATTCGACCGTCTTCCCCAAAAATTCGGAATTACTGTATTTCAAGTCTAACACGTTACCTGTACTAGCATTTGCATAAATCCCGTTCAAACTTTTTGGATCCATTCCATCATTGTCATCGCTACAAGCAAAAAAGGATGCAACACTGCACAATGCCATCAAAAATAAAAATACATTTTTCATTTCAATATAATTTATAACTCTAAAAATATTAACTTTTCGCCCCATCAAACACTATTTTCACCCCCAATAATTTAGGTATTATATAAACTGTTCCATCCAAATGAATATCGGTACCTTCAATTTTCCCCTCGTGTTCATAAGATAAAGAACCTTTTGTCCCCAATGACACTTTACCTTCGCCTTCCAAAACAAATGCTTCTCCCTCCTGACTTACCCGACAAGAAGAAGGGGTTAATTCCATCCCTTTCATTGGCATTTTAAAATCAACCAGTTCAATCGTTAACTCTTTATTCTCATTTTCTTTTATTTCCAATTTACAAGGTATTGGCCCGTCTGGAATCGGACTTTTTCCCGTGGAATCCAGTTTTACCATTTTCTTTAGATTTTCCGGGATCTGGAGTTCTGCCTGACCTTCATAAATACCCGGTACTTTAGAAATATCATCCACCCTCTTATCTCCACAACTGCGACAAGCAACCATCGTGTTGATCACAAAAGTAATCATCAAACAAACGCTACAAAAAAACAAAATTCTTTTCATACTAAATTTCTTATATTAGTTTCAACAATAACTTGATTCATACGCTCAAATTCAAATTAATTTCCATGAATAAAAACGAGCAAATCAATTAAATTTCTCAAAGTAAGGATCTAACCTTTTCAGAATGCTAGGAGAATTAACAAAATATCCTTGAATTCTCGTTTTCAATGCTAAAATTCGCTTGCTATCCACTTTCTCCTCTTTCACATTCACAAAATCCAAAGTCGACAACATAACCCATAAATCGTAATTCCATTTAGGAACCAACTGCTTGTCCAACCCAAACTCAAGACAAGAAACAATCTGTTTGGAATCCTCTGCAACACAAGCACCAAGCAATTTCAATTTATTCTGTAACCGTGCATCCGGCACCCAGTCCATAGAAGACCATTCTCTTGAAATTTGATTAAACAAATTTTTCATCGCTTTTTTATCGGCACCTCCCTTCCGCTCGAATTCATTATCAAGAACTTTATGAAAATTTTTCAATAAATAATCATGTATTTTCTCTTCCCCTACATTTCTCTTAAATTCAGAATAGTGAGTAGTGACAAAATTAAACCCAGAGGATCCATAAGGTTGTCCTTCCGTCAAAAACCAGTAATCCGCTTGCAATCGGTCATGATCATCCAGCTTCCCTTTCAATACCTCCAATACCACTTTACTCTCTTCTTTTTCACCTGCACAAAGAAGGACCCAGTAATAATCCAACAATTGCTTTTTATTCATCGTCCCTTTTTCATACTGTTTATTTAGAAAATCAAGAGAAGTCTCCTCGTGTAACCCTCTCTCGACCCAACCAAGGAAAGAATTTAATGATCCGGCACCTCCGACTTTATGTTGTATACTTCCATCAGGACGTATAATAAAAAACGTTGGAAAACTCTTCACGTTAAATTGTTTTGCCAGTTCTAACCCTTCCCCCTTTTCCATATCATATTTTATATTCACGAAACGAGGATTGAAAAAATCACCGGCTTCCTTTTGGACAAAAACGGTATTCAACATTTTCTTGCAAGGCCCACACCACGAGGTATAGCAATCCATGAACACGAGCTTATTTTCGGCTTTTGCTTTTGCTAAAGCCTCTTTAAAAGTTAAATCCTCAAATTTCACTCCTACTTGAGCGTTCGTTACGACACCTGTAAACATCATAACAAATAACAATAACCTAAATTTCATCATATCACATTTTATTATACATACAACATTCAAACATTATCTAGCTTTTCGAAAATTCCAAATGGCCCAAGTATTAAATACCACGATAAACACACCCAACGCCCCGATCTGAGGCAACACATACCTCAACTCGCTACCGTAAGCGAAAAAGAGCCGCATCACCTCAATATAATAACGCAATGGATTTATATCCGCAATAATCCTAGCCCAACCCGGCATACTATCTATCGGGGTCCACATCCCACACAATAAACAGATGATCAACAAAAAGAAAAAGCAAAGTAACATCGCCTGTTGCTGATTCCGACAGGCCGTAGAAATCAACACACCAAACCCGACCATTGAGACTAGGAAAAGAAAAGAAACTAGATAAATACTCCAGTAACTACTCTGTGGAACAATCCCGTACATCACCCGCACGATAATCAACCCGAGGGTCAAAATCGCCATCCCGATCACCCATGAAGGTATAATTTTCGAAAAGATAAAAGCGCCTCGTTTAACCGGGCTCACGTTCATTTGCTCGATAGTGCCACTCTCTTTCTCTGTCACGATATTCAACGCTGCCAATACCGTTCCGATAATACATACCAATATCGCCAAAAGAGAAGGAATCTGGTATAAACTAGATTCTCCATCCGGATTATAACGATGATTCACGATCATGTTAACTTGCTCGAACTCTCGATTCGTTGGCTTTTCTATAAACGGAACACTTACGTCCAATACGCCCGAATTCATCATGACCCGAGGAACAACGATTTCCTCATTCATTTCCCATTGATTCATTTTTGATAATTTCCGAAAAGACCCGGATTCTTTCGCCTGTACTGACACTATTGATTCCTCCTCCTGCCTATTTACCTGATTAGACATCATCTCTTGTGCTTGTGTCGTTCGAACTTGAGATTCCACCTTTCCTTTAAAGCGCTTTGTCATCTCAGCTTGAGCCTCGGCCTCTACCCGGGCTAATACTTCCTCCTGTGATTCCATCCGAAAACCCGGTTGGAAACCAAAACCATCTGCATACTCCCCAATATACTGTCCCAGAATTTGCAAAAAATAAAATGATGAGAGTCCTGCTGTTACCCCATTCACGGCATCAATTTCCAACATAACGGGAGCCTCAACCCGCTCCATGATATTCTTTTCAAACCCTTTCGGGATTTCAAGAATCCCAGAAGTCTTACTTCTCTCCAAGACCTCTAGCCCTTCCTCGTAAGTATCCACGTAAGCTCCAATAGCAAATTGTTTCGAACTCGTCAGTTTTCGCAGGAAATTAGAGGAAGTTGTCGTCCGGTCATGATCCACCACGCTCAACGAAATTCGTGACGTACGCACTTTAGCCGCCGGCGGAAGAATAAACAACAAAATCACCGTGATTAAAAACAATATCAATAATATCGTCTTATCTCTGAATATCTGGATAAACTCCTTTTGTAATAAAAATCCTAGTATCCTCATGATAAGCGGTTTTTAAAACATTTAATACTAATAGCAATTAAAACCACGGTAATCACGACCAAACCGCACAATTCCGGATAAACGGCCTCCATTCCTAAACCCTTGATCATGATATTCCTCGCAGAGGAGATAAACAAAGTCACCGGCATGGCATGAACAATCACCTTCATTCCCATGGACAATGAATCCAAGGGAAAAATAAAACCGGATAATGTAATTGCCGGTAGCATCAACCCCGCAATCGAAATAATTATCGCACTCCGTTGTGTTTTTGTCAGGACCGAAACCATGATTCCCAGCGCCAAGGACGATAAAGTAAAAATCGTACCGACAAAAAATAGTAAAAAGATATTTCCAGCCACGGGAACTTTTAACACGAATACCGAAATCAACAAAATAACCACAATATTAATCATTCCGATGAGCAAATAAGGCACTAACTTCGCCAAGACAATCACAGGTGGCCGCACCGGAGATACCAACAACACTTCCATTGTTCCCGACTCCTTTTCCTTCACGATTGCCAGAGAGGCCATCATCGAACAAACCAGCATCAACACGATACCGATCACACCCGGCACAAAATGAAAAGCACTATTCAGCCGGGGATTATAACGCATCTTCACCTCCGGAATAATCTGGATCGGTAATTCACGCCCCGCATTTATTTTCTGCTGGTACGTCAACAAGTTTGCCAGAATATAAGACTCCAACGTCGATGCATTAATCTGTAAACTAGCATCCATGATAACTTGCATATTTCCCTTTCCCGTTCTTTTAATCTCCCTCTCGAAACCGGGCATAAACACGAATACCTGTGACAACTTTCCGGACTTAAACAATTCATCCACTTCCTGCATGGACGACACATATTCCACAACCTTAAAAGTAGAGCTTGCATCAATCTCCGACACGATTTGCCTGCTCATTCGATCATTTGACATATCCAGCACGGCTGTTGGCATTTCCGTCAAACTGCTATTCAAAGCAAAACCAAATATCAATAATTGCGAGATTGGCAAAACCACCAGAACCAACAAGGTCTTCCTATCCCGTAGAATATGGAAAAATTCTTTTCGCGTGAAAGCCAAAAACTGATCTATAAACGTTTTCAATTTCATACCATCATTCCTTTCTTTGGGCTCTTCGCGCCAATAAATAAAAAACCTCCTGCATTCCCGGAACCTCGTACTGTCGTTTTAATGCGGAGGGAGTGTCCAATGCTTGAATCCGCCCGTCCACCATAATCGACACTCGATCACAATACTCGGCCTCATCCATATAATGCGTGGTCACAAAAACAGTAATACCTTCTGCTGCAGCCTGGTATATCAACTCCCAAAACATTCTTCGCACAGCCGGATCTACCCCTCCGGTTGGCTCGTCCAAAAACACAATCTGAGGCTTATGAAATGTAGCCACGGAAAAAGCCAAACGCTGCTTCACCCCCTGTGGCAACAAACGCACAAGCGTATTCCGCTCGGACAAAAGCCCCAAGTAGGCCAAAACCTCATCCATCTTGTTTAAAATCTCTGAGTGCCGCATCCCGTAAATACCGCCATACAAGCGTATATTTTCCTTTACCGTCAGACTTTCATACAGCGAAAACTTCTGACTCATGTAACCTATCCGGCTCTTTATCTTTTCTGACTCCCGGAGAATATCGAACCCGACCACTTTTCCCGTCCCGAAAGTAGGTTTACTCAACCCACACAACATACGCATGGCCGTCGTTTTCCCCGCTCCATTCGCACCCAAAAAACCAAATATCTCCCCACGTTCCACGTAAAAACTGATATGATCAACTGCCGTGAAATTTCCAAATTTCTTCGCTAACCGTTCCACTTCAATAACCCGTTCCATCGCTAATATCATTCGTTAACATCATAAAATAATCTTCTATTCCGGTCTTGATCTCACGCCATTCCACGTCAGCATATCCCGCCTCTTTCAAGGATAACGTGAACTTTTCCACGGGAAAGTCATACTCCGTAAACGTCGTATGAAGAGAATCACCAAACGTGAAACAAGAATAAACACCCGGTGTTTTCCGAATATCTTTCAACAAACGGTACATATCTCTTGCTCTAAAAGCAACTAACTTTTTGTCGTGTTTCCCGATCAATCGATTCGGCGTATCAACATCCAGTAAACCACCATGAAAAATCAACCCGATCCGGTCACACAAACGAGCCTCGTCCATGTAAGGAGTTGACACAAAAACGGATATTCCGTCCTTGCTCAACCTCTTCAACACGTCCCAAAACTCTTTACGGGAGATAGGATCCACCCCTGTTGTCGGCTCATCCAAGAACAACACCCTAGGTTTATGAATCAAGGCACAACACAACCCTAGTTTCTGTTTCATTCCCCCGGACAAAGCCCCAGCCTTCCGGTCCTTAAAAGGAGCTAATTGTTCGTATATATCCTTCACTTGGTCATAATTAGCCTGTATCGTCGTATCGAACACACTAGCAAAAAAGCGTAAATTCTCCTCTACCGACAAATCCTGATACAAAGAAAACTTTCCCGGCATATACCCCACGATATTTCTCACCTCCCGATATTGATTGATCACATCATATCCCCCGACTGTAGCCTTCCCCCCGGTAGGCAGAAGAAGAGTTGTCAAAATTCGAAACAACGTGCTTTTTCCTGCCCCATCCGGACCTATCAACCCGAAAACTTCCCCCTCTTTCACTTCCAGAGAAATATTTTTCAAGGCAACAATCTCTTTAAGCACCTGTCGGTACTTCATATTTATATTTTCCGCTACAATCATATCTTCAGGATTACAATGCGTTAAATTTCACGTCCGCATACATCCCCACACGCAAAACGCCATCATTTTCCACGTGAATTTTCACGGCGTACACCAAATTGTCCCGCTCATCCTGAGTATGTACCGTCTTGGGTACAAACTCCGCATCCGAAGCAATCCACGAAATCTTTCCCTGGTATTCTCGTTCTTCCCCTCCACCTAGTTGGGCAAATACCTGCACGGCATCCCCAACTTTCAGATGGTTTGCCTGACCACCCTCTACATAAACCTGAAGATACATATTTTTCATGTCTCCAATCTTGTAAAGAGCCTTCACGGGAGCGGCAAGCTCCTTCTCTTCCGTGTACTTTGCCAAAACGACACCGGATATAGGATTCACGATAATACAACGACGAATCTGATCATTCACCTGATCCACTTTCAAAGCAATAGCTGCACTTTCCGCCTTGGCACTAGCGATCATCACTTCTGCTTGGTGAGTTTGTCCGGCTAAAGCGGAACGCCCTTCATCCACCATCGCTTTCACATCATCATACTGCTTTTGCGTTGCCGCCTTTCCAACCAATAGACGTTCCACCCGAGCCAACTCCTTTTCCCCTTTCTCCAATTTTAAACGATAAACTTCCAACACTTTATCCAAATCCGGAATTCGTTCATTCACGGCTACAGCCGCTTGTTGCGCCTGCACTTTCAACCAATGTAACTGCATCGTGTCAATCAACCCCACCACTTTCCCCGCCTCAACATAGTCCCCTTCCATAATATCCAGACGCTCCACTCTTCCACTGATTTCCGACGAAACGACGATCTCCCTCGTTTCGAACATTCCCGAAACCTGACGTTCTTCAGCCTTATTTTTGCAACCAACTCCTAAACAAACTAAAACAACAATACTTAAAACCTTATTTTTCATCACTCAAATACTTTAAACTTTATCAATTCGCTTGAATTATGACTCTGTGAACTACAAGCCCAACGTTATTTTTTTCGAATAAACCATCATTTTCAACTCAACCTCACGTAGTAACTTCTCCTGTTGGGCAATCAACGCTTGATTCACATCAGTAATCAACTCCGAAATAGTATATACCCCATTCGCATACTTGACCTCTGATGCTTGCCGGATAGCCTCACGCAAATCGACCACCCGTTCGTCACTCTCCACCATTTCCCGTAACTTCCTAATTTCGGAATCCTGCATTAGGGCCTCCATTCTCGTGTTAAAAATAAAACTCTCCTGCTCAACCCTCACGCTCTCCTGCTGTACTTGTTTCAGCTTTCGATCATTCTTCAATGTATTCAATTTTCCAAAATTCCAGCTTAACATCACCCCCCCAATAAAATAAGGCTTGAAATCTCGATCAAAAGTATTCAGTCCCGATTTCCCGTAACCACCCGTGGCAAACAGACCTAACTTCGGCATATTCTCAGCATTCTGCATCTTTAAATCCGCCTCCAGACGCTTGATCTTACTATCCAAGTATTTCAACTCTGGCCTCTTGATTTCACCTTCTTTCAATTCTACTTCCAAGGGCATCTGTAATCTCGTCTCTTTGGACAATGGTCGGCGAATCAACATGGACAATACCCCTAGACAGGCCTCACGCTTAGCCTCTAATTCCATCCGTAACTGTCTGTACTTGATTCGTTCGACTTCTATCACATCCAAATCCGTTTCATAAACGACACCCTCTTTCAAAGCGACTTCTGCCCGAACGTGTAAACTATCCAAAATCTCGTCCGCCCGGTCTAATTGCTTTTCTTTCCCCTCTATCATTAATAAACCGAAATACAATTCTTTTACCTTATCCTTAATCTCGTATAACTGGGCATCCAACCCCGCATGCATCATGTCGATTTCTCTTTTGGCTGCCTCTTTCCCTGCTTTCACCCTTCCCCCGGTCCACAAAGCCTGCCTCAGCGACAACGACATATTATATCGATCCCGATCACTCACCGGTATCGACATTTCGGGAATGGACACCGGAATATTCACCGGCCCGTTTAGATCCATACTGATATTCACCTTTTTCGGCATTTTCAAATCCAATTCCATCCTCTCCGACTGCCACGAGGCCACTCCCGACAAACCGAACTCCGGCCGATAAACCCGGGCAATATTCGATAAGGTATACTCCTTGGCTTTCTCCAACAGATCGTGTTGTTTAATTGCCGGGTAATTCTCCATAGCCCATTGCTGACACTCCTCGATCGAGATACTTTTCTCTCGCAGGCTATCTTTAACGACTTCCTGCCCTCGAAGCGAAACGCTCAACAACACGATACACACAAAAGGGAACATCCTCTTTCTCATAAGTTTCATTCTATTCATGTACACTTCACTTAAATTTTAATCTAAAACGAACGCCCTTTAGAAATCGGGTACAAGAATCAAATTATTTTAAATAAAAAATCCCCACTTGGCAAATGGCCTCATGGGGACTTTTTCATATTAAACGGAATGATCTGTTATTCTTTAATAAAATGTGTCAAACCACTATTTTTCAACAATGCCACCAATGCCTCGTAGCGTTTAATAAGCAATTCATACTCACCATTTTCCGCTCGAACTTCGGCATCTGTCTTCGTGTAAATCATTTCCATGAAAGCAGACAGATCTTCCAAGAAAGAAGGGAAATACACGTTATACTTATTCATTTTTTGGTACCTTAACACGCCATACTTTCGTGGCTCTGTCAAATCTATATTATACTCCTTAATTCCATTATTACTTGCAGAATACACGTAGTTATATGATTCACCTTTAGATGTTATTAAAAAAAGATCCTTTTCACTTCCCTCCAAATCCGGATTCTCTTTCGTGATATCAAAATACGCATTAAGCTCATCCGGATAAGAATTCTGGAAATAACGTAACAATTCATACATCGCCAGATTCCATCCATATCTCTCCTTTTCCTCTTTCGTCATCTCACTCACGGAAATAAACTTATTTTTTCCTCGTGTCATCGTGTACCGACTACTCAATGCCAACACACCCAAATCCAAATAAAGAGAATCTGGTTTCTTTGATCTTAACAACGTATCCACAAGCATGAACGCAAGCGGTCCGTACTTCCCATTTTCTACAGCTACACGCTCCTTCGAAAAATAAGGTTCCAACACATACCCATCAAGCAATTCCACCATTTGCCGTAACCTATTTTCATCTCGTTCTATAGAATAGACAGGGGCCGTCGTTCTATTCGTAAATATATACCCAGGCTTAAAAACCTCATAATACGTGTAAGGATTTCCTCCCTTATCATACCGAGTTTGAGACCCGATCGTATCACTATAAAAAATCGGGAATCCGGTTCGATCATAAACCTCATATATCAGGCGATCCAGCTCGCTAGCATTAGGATCATATTCTATAGCATACCAGTTTTTTTCCATGTGTGAAGGAAACGCTTCATCATTATCTCCACAAGAACAAAACAACATCAAGGCTAAAAAACCTTTCAATAATATATTTATTTTCATCACATTATTCATAAAAAAGACAACTTTCTCTATCATTATTCACTATACTACCTTCCGTTTGTTCAATCTCCTGCGTCGGTATCGGCAACACCCATCCACCATCCGGATAATCCGGCAACTGATAATATCCCCTGTACACACCGGGTGTACTCTTATCCCCGTACGCGTAATCATAAACTACATGTTTGATGCTCTTCGTCTCCGGAAATTTGGAAGATACGGCATAACGTCTCAAATCAAACCATCGTTGTCCTTCAAAACAAAATTCCCGACGACGTTCCTTCCGAATTAACCGGATCAAGCTTTCTCCTGATTCCGTAATTGGTGCCAAATCAACAATTCGTTTTTTCATTAGTTTTTCCAATGCATTGCGAGCCTCACTCTCACGGCCTGTCATCGCCAAAGCTTCCGCCAAATTCAAGTAAGCCTCTGATAGCCGGAACGTAAAATTATCCGAAACGAACGAAAATTCCTCACTCGGCATACTCGCCCTCACCTTACGAGGAATATAAATCGTAAATCCCTCCACATCAATCGTATCTACCGATAACATCCACCGCTTATCTTTATTTTCATCAAATATTTGATGCAATTCATCAGAAATTCGGTACCCTGATATTCCATCTGTAGAATTCTCATACTCTCCTTTAAAAACAAAATTTGTGGAATGACTTCCTTGCGAGAAAATAATCTCGGGAGAATTCGCATCGATCCAACCGGTATCTTTCGTTACAGTCAAATCCTTCAATTGATATTTTTCCCGTGCAAGAACAGATTCACATAACGCCGGAACGGAATCCCATTGCCCCATATAACAATACACGCGACTCAGGAACAACTGGGCAGCACTCTTCGTGGCTCGCCGTACGGTTTTTGGTTCATAACCATCCAAATAATGAATAGCCTGTTTCAAATCCCGCACGATCTGGTGGTACACGCTATCCACAGGGCTTCGCTTGTAATCAATATCCTCTACGTATGGTGTCAACTTCAACGGGACACCCAAATCAGTGGCCGCAGAGATAGGATCATAAGGTTTCGCATAAATATTCACTAACAAATAATAATACGTGGCCCTTAAAAAATGACTCTGTCCGCGTATGATATTGCGATCCTCTTCTGTATCATGAGTAAACTCTTCCACTTTGTCCAAAATCACATTCGTCACCGCAATATGTTTATATAGACGTCCCCAAGTCGGGTCATTAAAAAGAACTCCTGCCTCATTAAAAGGATCCTTCTCCCATGTATAGAAAGGATTCAGCTTATAGCGGGAATTGGTCTCAGTATAATTGCCTAGCACGACCTCCTTCACATCATCATCCATCACGTGCAACCAAGGAAAATAAGGTCCGCTAGCCGTTTTTATCGTAAATTTTGTATTATTATATGCAACTTGATGCTCCATATAGCCGCTTCCCACCAATAACTCATTTAAATCACTACAAGAAGTTGCGTACGTATTCTCTTTCGAATCTTCCTCCAAGAAATCACTACATCCGGTTAATCCCAAGAGACACATCCAAACTAAAAAATATGCTTTTTTCATACACTTCATCTTTTAAAATGCCACATTAACACTTATTGTATACGTTGCTGGTACCGCCACGTTAATTTTAGACGAAGAACCGGATTGCGAAGTTGGGTCCTGTCCTCTCAATTCCTTTGCACTCCACGTGAACAAATTCGTCCCCGAAAGAGAAACATAAAGTGAACTTACGTTTAAACGTTTACACACTTGGTCAGAAAACACGTAACGTAAATTCAAACTCTGTAATTTCAAATAATTTCCACTCACGACCCGAATATCCGAATAATTATACATCTCCCAGATATTCTCCGCAAATGCATACGGCTCACCATTCCACCATGGGGTTAATGTTTCCGTATAAGCCGATGCGGACAACAATCCCGGTATATTCGTGTGCTTTTCGTCCCCCGAAGTCTGCCACCGCTTTACCATCTCTTTTCTTAGATTCTGAATAGGCTCAACGGCAGCACTCTTCGCTTGTGGATCATACAATTTTAGCAAACGAATTTTGGAACCGATACTATATGCTAGATTAAAATTCAACACGAAACCGTTCCATTGGATTGTATTGTTAATACCTCCTTGTAAATAAGGTACTCGGCACCCGGAATATCTCATCACCTTCGTAAACACCTTTGATTTTGGCATATCCACGTAATCTGCAAAATACTCCTCTCCCACACGAGCAAAAGTAGGACGGCCATCCTTCTGACTCAACCCGGTAAACTCGTAAGAATAGAACGAATTAAGCGGCTTACCCGACACATGAGCAGAACCATTTAAAAAATCCATATACGTGTAATCATCGTGTAACGGGTCATATTTATCCGTCTCAAGCACTTTGTTAATTAACTTATTTACAACTTGCCCTAATTGCGGGTCAATTCGCCACGAAAATCCTTTACGATTGCCACCAACGGCAGTATTAATCGGGTTAATATTTAACGCCACTTCTAGCCCCTGATTTTCTACCGTACCCTCGTTTACCGCATAAGAAGAAACCCCATTCACCTGTGCAACCTTCTTATTTAAAAAAGCATCTGTCGTTTTTTTGTAATAATAGGAAAACGAGCCATTCACCTTGTTATTAAACAAAGAAAAATCAATACTTGCATTTAAATTCATCGTTTTCTCCCAAGCCAAATCCGGATTTGGGAATGATTTAATTGTCGATGAAAACTCCCCGAAAGCCCCATTCAACTCTCCTTTCGTCAACTGTAACTTCGGACTTTGAGTGGAATGTGCCGTACCTTGATACCCAAAAGAAGCTTTCAACGCAAGATCATTCACCCAGTACACATCTTCCATTATATCCTGTTTCACATTCCAGCGACCGGATACAGACCAGATCGGCAAAAACTTCTCCCGGGACCGATCTCCGAACTTATTGCTATAATCCACACGCATATTGGCATTCAAAATATACAGATTTTTATAACTATAATTTATTGCTCCATAAGCAGAAACCTGATTATTCAAATTATCCTTCAACACTCCGCGGGCATTTTGATCTGTTGCAAGCCAATTTATATAAGTTTTATATTTTTCCGTATCTACATTCCCGACGAGTAAACCCCGTTCCGGCTGATAACAGCGAAAAGTTTTGTTCAACCCCGTGTAATTTGATGATGACAACTCCCCCCCTGCCATAATTTGTACCAGATGATCATGATTCTCATCCAAAAATAAATTATAATTCACCTGTACACGTGCCATATAATTTTTGTTCCGTGTCTCGTTCCGTTTCAACTCCCCACCGTAAGGCAAGAGTGTTGCCGTCATCCATGAAGAAGATTCATAATGCCCTGCGGGATCCTTAAAATCCTTTTTAGCCAAATTCAAACAATAATATGTATCCTCTCCATGATAAACATCTTCATTCGTATTTGAAATGGCATAAGAAAATGTCGTACTTAACTTTAAATCATCCAAAATATTATAATCCAATTGAGCAGAAAAATTAAGTGAATTCTTATCAATATTCTGGTAAGAATTGTCACGCTCATTCAAAATATTAAACCAAGGTTTACCATATCCACCTTGTTTGGGATAGAAATACAATGACCCGTCCTCGTTATACAATGGCACGGCACGGCTGGCATTGTGGGCATAATCTGCCAATCCCACGTCCGAAGGGGTGTGTTCTTGCTCCTGAACGTTCCCCCCTAATTTGAACTGGGCTTTAAAACGATTAAAATTTAAAGATACATTCATATTAGCCGTGTAACGATCCCCATTCTCTTTTCGTAACACACCATTCGAACGATTATACCCCACGGAAGCATAATACTTTGCATTAGAGGAACCACCCGAAAACGATAGCGTGTGATTATGTGAAAAAGCATCCCGGTAAATGGCATCCAACCAATCCATATTTAACGTTTCATAATACTCCGTGGCATCTTGGAATTCCTCGGGACTTAACAATCCGTTACGATAATCCTCGTAAACTTTTTCATAACCGATCCACGTGTTTTTATTCGGATAAACCATCTGTTTTTCTAACAATTCTCTCGAAAACGCCACTCGTTCCGCTGAATTCATCACGTTCATAGTCCGGTCTGAATAACGAGGCCGGCGAGAATAAGTTCCACCGAAACTATATCTTACCATCGGGGGACCCACTTTACCTTGTTTCGTAGTAATCACGATCACACCGTTAGCCGCCCTCGTTCCGTACAAAGCTGTTGCGGAAGCATCTTTTAACACGTCGATTTGCTCTATATCCTCCGGATTCAATCCAGATATGGCATTACCCAACAAATTCACGAAGTCCAGATCATTCAACTGACTAGGATCCACATTCACCGGTTCCTCTTGAATAATCCCGTCAATCACCCACAAAGGTTCCTGTGATCCCATCACCGTAGAAGTTCCCCGGATTCGTAAACGCGGAGTCGCACCCACTTGCCCTGAATTCTGCATAAAGATCATCCCCGGCACGTGTCCTTCCAACATTTGGTCCAACGTCCGCATCCCCGGAGCCATAATATCATCCATCTTGATCGTGGTCACGGAACTGGTTAACTGCCGCTTATCAATCTTCAAATAACCAGCATTCACAACCACTTCTTCCAATTCTTCGGTACTATCTGACAATTTAACATTCAACGTTTTTTGCCCCGTGTATTTTACCTCTTTCGTCTCCTTACCGATAAACGAGAAACACAACACGACATCATCCCCATCCGGTAGTATAATCGTATATTTACCGTGAATATCTGTCGTCACCCCCTTTGACGTTCCCTTTACAATCACCGTCACTCCCGGTAATGTATCTTTTACATTCTGCCCGGTCACATACCCCGTAACGACTCTTTTCTGCTGTTGCTGCTGTTGGGCAGCGACCTTTCTTAAAATAATCAGATTACTCTCGATCGTGTAAGTCAATTCTGTCCCACTTAATGCAATATCAAGAACTTCACGAATGGTCTTATCCCGGACATCCATCGTGATCCCCGTGACGGATTCCACCTCCGCAGCAGAGTAAATAAACGAAAAACCCGACTTTTGTTTTAGTAAATCCATCACTTCGATTAAGGATTTATGCTCTACTCGTAAGTCCAATTTCATGTCTTGTGCTGCAACGTTTGCGAAAAGCGTGCTCACCGACACCATCAAAAAAACAATAATTAGTTTCATTGTCCTCACCAATTTGATCAATTCCGGATCGCCCCGGAACGAAGAAAACACATTCTTTTTTCCCATAAATTTATATTTGGTTCATTAAACACTAACACTTTCCACTCAAGGAACTCTGTTTACTGTTATCAAAACGAACGCCTTCGATTTTATGGGTACATAAAACTAGGTTTTTTATTTCGAAAAACAAATTTTCACAAACAGAAACTGCAACGAAAAAAGCCGGAATAGTGACATCCCAGCTCCTCTATAAAATTAATTACTTATAGTAACATCATATTACTTTCACAAATATACTCGTGGGATTTCAGAATTCCTTTTACGATAATCCTCCACTTTGTATCACTTATCATTACTACTTCTCTTCCCACGTGCCGTATCGAGTCGCTATATCATGTAAATAAACAAATTCATTTGTACCCCCAACAGAAAATTTCTTTGATGTCACCTCATACACATTTCGAAGTGGCGCTTCAAATGCTCCTTTCAACGAAGTAGCCACGTGTGGATAAGCCATGCCATTCTTCCCAATAAAACGGAAACGCAACTCTCGATTAAAAACTTCCGTCGCACCTCTAGGATTCCGACCTAAACATGCAGAAAAATTAGCCATAGGGATCGTGAAGTCAACCACGTAACTATTCCCTCCTGTATTCGTAAACATGGTTGAACTGACATACATGCCATAAGCATCCCAACCAGACTCGTAATTCTCGTCCTCATCCAAATCAACCCGCCACGTTTGAGGATATTCGTAAGTTCGCCACGGATCATCAAACAAAACGACTCCACTTAACTCTGCCATTGTCGAAAAAGAGCATCTTACATGTAAAGTATCGGCCTCCATCACTGAAAGTAGCATGGATGTGGATGTCACAGTAGCCGTATCAATTCCGGCCTTCGAAAGAATTTGTACCTCGTCTATCGTCACATCAAACGGATCGTAAGAATAATCATCATTAAACAACTGCGTTCCTTTCAAATACATAGCATCCCACACCATCAATCGTATTTTATCCGGTGTACCCGCAACAAAAGAACTACCGGAAGTAATTCTACTGGTATATTTTAAACAATTATAAGACGGCAACATAAAAGTAGGTCCGGATGCTGCAGTATTCGATTTAGCTCCTTGTACTTCAGTCGATCCCATCAACGACAAAAACGGGGAGTCCAACCCGGAATTACTCTCCGGCACAAAACACGCTTGACAAAACGCTTTTAATATATATCCCAAATCATACAAAAAACTAGCCCTAGCCCGTGGTGAATCAAAATACTTAATCTTAAACCGATCCGTGTCACTCCCAGCAAATACCATTCCTTGATCCGCACTTGGGTAATAATGTTTCACAAAACTTCCCTCGTATTCAGGCATATACACCAAATAGTGATTACTCTTCTTCAACTCCGGATGTTGATTAAAATAATCCAACACCTCTTGTGCCATCTCCGGAAGATTCTTCTCCTGCATATCAATACAATTCCGGGTACTTTTGATAAAATGAATTTTCACGAAATCCGGATTTACATCGTTCACCTCCAACCCAAATTTAAACTTATCGGCAGCCTCTCCCGAAAGATGCATATAGCGGTTAATATTCTCATAAAAATAATTCTGCATATACAGAGTTATTCCCGATAGACGATAATGCCAATCATCAAATTCCATCATATCTGCCGGTACATAATATACCACGTTCAAGGTATATTTTCTCTGTGTAGTGTACGTCTCCCCTGGGGGTACAACGACCTCTTCACTTTCTGCATCTGCTTCTTTGTATACATCCGTGCAAGAAGAAATCACGAAAACGGATAATAAAACCCCTAACAAATATCCCACATTTTTTTTCATAATTCATTGGTTTATATTATTACGATAAAGTTACAATCTTCTTCTAAAACGAACAAAATAAAAAAACAGGGTACAACGATTGTAATTTTTATTCGATTTTTTAAAAAAGGGGCTGTCCCCAAAAGTCATTTTATTTCAAAAAACTCCTCTGTCACTAGTTCAGAAGACAGGGAGTATTTCAGCTCTCCATCTGTTTATAAAGGGAGTACCCCGAAGAGGGGAGGGAGTTAAAAAAATGACTTTTGGGACAGCCCCTTTTAAAAAACACAAAAGAAACAACTATTATGACCTATTCCAATCGCATATAAGCATCAATCTCCTTAAACCTCTCCGACGAATAATCATCTAAAAGATATTTCCCGAAATGGAACCACATTTTTCGTCTAAAAAAATCCAAAGCCTTACCATGATATTTATGTCCCTGTCCCGGCAGAATAACCAAATCAAAATCTTTCCCGGCTTTAATCAAGGCATCCACCATCCGGAACGTGTTTGCCGGATGCACGTTATCATCAGCATCCCCAGCTACCAACAGCAAATATCCTTTCAGACGCTCCGCCAATTCAATATTCGTCGGGATATTCGGTTTCTCAAATTCCACCTTCTCTATCGTCACCGTGGAATCCTTACCCGTCACCAGATTTTTCACCTTTCTCTTCTCGGCAACCACCTTTTCCTTTATCCCGTAATGAGTTTCACCCCACCAGATATTATAAATATTATTATCGTGATTCCCGGCAGAAGAAACAGCCGCCCGGTAAAAATCCGGGTAAGTACAAATTGCCGCGGCAGACATAAAACCACCCCCGGAATGTCCGAAAATACCCACCCGGGAACCATCGATAAAAGAATAACGATCGGCTAACTGTTCAATCCCGTACTTATCATCCTCCAAAGGATAATCACGCAAATTGCCATAACCATACGTGTGATACCAACGATCCCGCAAAGGGCTTCCTCCCCTATGCCCGAAAGTCACCACGATAAAACCCACCTGCGCCAACGCTGCATTATTAAAACCTGTTACAACACTAAACTCCAAAGGAATCGCCTCCGTTTGGGGCCCCGGATAAACATAGGAGATAATAGGGTACTGCCTCGTGGAATCAAAATCTACGGGTTTCCACATATACCCATACAAATCCGTCACGTTATCAGCCGCTTTCACCGTGAACATCTCTGGCATCTTCCATCCCGTTTCATAAAGACGGCTCAAATCAGGCGACGCCAATTCCAGCACGACCTTCCCGTCCGTATTTCTCAACACGCTGCGGGGTGCCATATCAGCCCGAGAATAATTATCCACGAAATAACGTCCTCCAGTCAAAAAATGCACCTTATGCGTTGCTCGCTCCGGAGTTAACAACTTCACCCCACCCTTTCCATCCAGACGCACTTTATGCAGACGGGCAAAATAAGGGAATCCTTCTTTCTCCTGACCGTATGCCTCAAAATAGAGAGTCTGTCTTGCAGTATCTATTTTCACGACCTTTCCGGCAGTCCATCCCCCTGAAGTTATCGCATTCTTCAAATTGCCATTTTTATCGTAACGGTAATAATGCCCATGCCCCGTGCGTTCCGACCACCAGACAATCTCTTCCCCTTCGTACAACAAATGTAATTTAAACAATTGATCATTAAAATATGGCTCACATTTTTCATGAATGACCACCTTTACCTCTCCGGTCTCTGGGATAACCCGACAAAATTCCATCTCGTCGCACGTACGTTTTTTACGTAAGAAATAAAGATTTTTCGTCGGTCTCCCAGCTTTATAAACAGTCAAGGTCTGGTCTTTCCATTTTTCAACAGGTAACTCCACTTCTTTTTTTTGCTCCACACTAAAAAGATGCAATTCATTTCTTTGCACGTGTTCATCTCCCGGCATGGCAAACTTGTACTCGTTCAAAGTTGGACGCCCCTTGCCCAATGTATTAACCAGATATAAAGACGCCATTCCACGTTTATCCTCCCGTTCCACATAAAAATGCTTGGAATCAGCCATCCACTCGACATTGGCTGTAACCCTCTTTCCGGTTGTATCCCGATTCTTCCCGGCATAAGAATAATTGGGAACCCCGTCTGTTGTCAATTGAATTTCCACGGAATCCTCGATAAAAAACAAATACAAATTATGATTCTTGGCGTAAACCGTGCAACAGCTATCTGGAGAATACGTCCCGATCCACTTGATAGACTTGACCGGATTTTTTTTAACTTGCTCTTGTTTTTTCTTCTTTCCCTTGATAGAATCAACCGGCATCATCTGGTTAGAGCGTAAATCATAAAAAAAATCTACTTTTTCAGACGTGAATCGCATCGTCTTGCCATCCTCATCTAGACGAAATCCCGATATTTTTAGATCCTTATAATTTATTGGCTTATGCGTTACCCGGCTAATCTCTCCTGCCACGTATTTCCGATCAAACCACTCTCGATGTATCCTAGCCCCAGGATCCACAAAATAATAGCGAACACCCTCCCCTGTCTCGTACTTATACCAAAATTTATCCGTCCCTTTCAAGGAATTTGGCACGATAGTGGTCGTGCCAACTAACGATTCCAAATTTAAAAAACGTTCGGCTTGTTTATAATTAGCTTTTTGCCCTGTTGCCGTGAAAACGAGGCAACAAGGCAGAAACCATAGAAAAAATTTTATCATCACGTGCTACTTAATGATTATTTGTATTTAGCAATGATCTCCTGTATCTTTTTCGTGGTCAAATCAGTAGAAAGTCCCTCCCAACGAACAATCCCCTTCGGATCGATCAATTGAACATACGATAAAACATGCAATTCCATCGTATTCCATATTTTCCCCTCTGGCTCACTAGCCAAATAATACTCTATCTTAGGCTCAATCTGTCGTAAACGACTAATTCCGTCTTTGGCACATCCTACCACGATCAGTTCATCGGCAAACTTTTTACTCCATTCATTCAATTTCGGAATCGCCTTCCGACAAGGACCACACATAAAGCTAAAAAAATCACGTAACACAAATTTCCCCTTCACATTCGGCTCCTTCGGGAACCATTCTTTCACGGGTAACTCCGGTGCTTTTTCCCCTAAAAACGGTTTTGCCCATGCTCTCTGCACACCCCCATCCTCGTAATCATATTTCGTAATTAAATTCTCGATAACCTCTGCGGTCAACTCATGCCCTGATAACACGGGATTCCCCTCCCAACGAACAATCCCACGTGTATCCAGCAATATAGCATGGGGGTAGCCTTTTATTTCGAATTTACCGATATACTCTTTCTTCGTGTCAATGGCACTATAATACTCGATCACGGGTTCTTTCATCGCACGCACGTGTTCTTCCTTGTTCAACGATACCCCGATCACCACCAATTTATCCTTGAATTGCTTGCTGAACCGGTTCAAATCGGGAATACTCTTCCGACAAGGACTACAAGAAGGTCCCCAGAAATCAATCAACACGAACCTACCTTCCGTATCCGGCACTTCCGTCAACCATTTTTCAACCTTCAACTGCGGAGCTGCCCGGTTCAAATAAGATTTCGCCCACAATTGTTTCCCGTTATTACTCTCCATCGGACGATCCTCAGGACTCACTTTCTTAACCTGAATTTTAGGCTGATTGACAACCGACTTGTTCATGACCTGCACGTTACCGCCGATAGCTTTTACCAAATTTTGTAAATCCTCGGCGTTCTTGATTTCCACCTTGATCGTTTTACGAACCTGCCCGTTACCAAGCGTGTCAGTCTTCTCCACTTTAACATCCTGCGCCCGACCGTTATAAAACATACTTAACAAGGCAAATACTGCCACAATAACTTTCATTTTTTTCATACATCCCTTTTTTTAATCTGATTATCGATTGAACTTTTTCACGTACATTTTTTCCGCCAATTTCACCGCCTCCAACGCGTTCACAATACCTCCCGTGCGGCACAAACTATCAAAATCAACTTTTTCCCCATTCCCCGGGCAAGGAACCACGTCCCCCTTGCGGGAAGTAACTCCACCCAACACAGCCTCTTTCACCTCCTCTGCCGTCAATTCCGGGAAATAATTCCAAATCAAGGCAATCACTCCCGTCACGACCGGGGTTGCCATACTGGTACCACTCATAGCGCGATATTTAAACCGTTTATCGTAAATCGTGGAATAAACATTCACCCCGGGGGCAAACAGATCAACCTCTCTCTTTCCATAATTACTGGAAGAAGCAGGATTTCCATCCATATCAATAGACCCCACGGCAATCCAATTTTGTAGAGTTTTGTTTTTCGAAATATAACGATTCGGGTAAAAATCACGTACATCCAAAGACATCCCGTCATTTCCAGCCGCATGCACCAACAACACCCCTTTCTTCTCCGCATATTTCATCGCAGCTATCATCCATTTATTATGATGAGAAAAAGGCTTTCCGAAACTCATATTTATAACCCGAGCCCCGTTATCAACGGCATAACGAATACACAAAGCCACTTCCTTATCATGCTCGTCTCCGTTTCCCGGTCCCACACGCACAAACATCAAATCGGCATCAGCCACACCATCAACCCCGATACCGTTATTCCGGGTTGCCCCAACAATTCCACCCACGTGCTGACCATGTACTGCACTCTCTGCCAGCAGATTATTATTACCATAGAAACGATCTTTTACATTTTCCGGATCATCCCCTAAAGTACCCCGATTTGCCAGCCCCGCAAAATAAGAATCTTTCAACTTTTCATAATCTGCTTTTACCTCTTTAACCACTTTATTTCTATTATTATAGAACTGCTCATCCCACACCAAACGATTCTTCCGCCGATAAAAACGTTTCAGGAAAAAATTATAAGCTGAAATTCTTTCCTCATTTGTTTCCCCTTCTTTCAGCAAAGGGACAAACTGCTTGATTTCAAATCTTTTCCCCTTCGGATAGAGAGTTTTCAACTCCCGGTTAAATATTTCCGCGTATTTCACGGCTGCTTCAGCCACTGCGATTTCCTGGTAAGCCTGACAAATAAACGAGAATTTACATACATCTTGAAAATAATCGTACTCCCTTCGCTCCTTGGAAGATAAAGAAGTTGTGTCCACGTTTTCATACCTCTCCCTCAACCGCATATATTCGTGATCCGCCATCGTGTACCCGATCTCCATCTGTTTCCCATCGGGCGTACCCAGAAAATTCCACCCGTGTACGTCATCCACGTAACCATTCCCGTCATCATCAATCCCATTGCCCGGAATCTCTCCCGGATTTCGCCAAAGTACATCCTTCAAATCCTCGTGAGTAACATCCACGCCACCATCAACAATCCCCACGACAGTTCTCGCCTTCGGTTTTCGGTCCTTCAAATACTCGTAAGCCTGATTTACCCCGGCTCCATACACCCCATCCGTCTCGTACGAACGTAAATGCCACCCTTCAAAAGAGGCATTCTTTTTCCCTTCTGTCACCTTCACCTTTTGAGCCTGGACCTGGCAAAACATTCCCGATAACACCAGCACGCCCCAAATAATTTTACTTGTTCTCATACAGCAATTTACATTTAAATCCCCTGCAATTATCCTGCATAATCACAGGTTGCGACATTTCTAAATTTTAAAATAAAACGAATCAGTCGTGAAAATTGGGTACAAGAATTCCAATTACTTTCAAATTTTTCTCAAAAAAGTGACCGGGGAGAACGTCCCCGGTCACTTTTCCTTTAGTCCAAACGATACAATTTTTTTATTTCATCATTACATTAATCACGTTCCCTTTCACCCGGAATTCAACTTGCCCCGTTTTCTCGAATTTATCCAACAACTCGTTCATATCACTATATCGATCAATATTTGCGTAAAAACGAATATCCTTAGCCTCCTCGTTCACGTAAAACACGTAAACATCATACCACTTGCTCAGCCGGTTCAGAATATCTTCCAGACGCTTGTTCCGCACGTTCAATTTCCCACTCTTCCAATCAACAAATTCTGACACATCGACCTCTTTCGTTTCAAGCGTGTTATTCTTTTTATCCAACACGGCTTGATAATTCGGTTCCAAGATACAAGACTCTTCTCCCGCATTCACCTTTATCTTCCCCGACACTAAAGTAGCCTCGACATAATCTTCATCCGCGTAATCCCGAACATTAAACGACGTACCCAGAACTTCCACGTCCAGATTTGTCATTTCCACAACAAAAGGATGTGCCGTATCACGAGCAACCTCAAAATAGACCTCTCCCGAGGCCTTCACCACGCGTTTGGTCCCGTCAAAAGCCACGGGATATTCTATTTTCGAAAGAGCTCCCAAATAAACCCGGGTCCCGTCAGCAAGAGTTATCCCGTACTCTCCCCCCCTAGGAGTTTCTACCTTGTTCATCACTCTTCCCTTCAAAACGGTATCTTGATTCTTCTCGTAACTCAAAACAGAACCGGAATTAACAATTCTCACCGATGCCTCTTTCAACTCGTCCACGTTATTTTCCAATTCCACTTTCTCGCCGTTAGACAACCACAAAACAGCCTTGCTTCCCCCGGCAACAATAGTCTTCGTCTCTTCGGACGGAACTGAATTATCCCTTCCCATCCAAGTAGAAATCAGCACTCCCACCAACAAGCAAGCTGCCACCCCAGAAATAGCCCAGTAACGTAGCGTCCGTCTTTTCCGCCTTTTCTCTTTCTTCAACTGTTCGGCAAACTTACCCCATGACATATCTACATCTTGCTCCGTGATTTCCTTTACAAAACCATTTTCCTTATAAAATGTCTCCAGCTTATGAAAATAAATCTTATTTTCCTCACTTGTCTCAACCCATTCCCGAAAACGGATCTCTTCATCCGAAGATAATACTCCTTCCAGCTTACGTTCTATAATATCCCATTCAATTTGTTTCATAATTCACCTCCTCTCAAACCGGTACTAACCCGGTTTGCATAGTTCTTCTGTTGCTGAAAACGAACTCGATTCCATTTCGGGGTACAACAAAACGATATTTTTTTCATAAAATCTCTATTTTAACATCAAATGTATGAACGCAAGAAGAAAAATCAAATGGCTCTTAATATACTTATACGCACGCTTGATGTGCGTATGTACCGTACCTTCCGCTATATTCAAACGTTCCGCCACCTCCTTGTACTTCAACCCTTCCATGACACTCAATTCTAACACCTGCCTCTGCATATCCGGCAATTCTCCCAAAAGTTTTCTTACTTTAAGTTCTCGTTCTGATTCTTCTTCGCCATAAGGGAAATAAACCATAGCCTCTGACTCAATCAAATGTTTCTGATACTTATCCACGATATTCAGTTTACGATGATAATCCACACATAAATTCCGGGTCGATATAAACAAATAACGCTCCAAAGGTATATCACCGCGCATATCTTTTCCCTTATTCCATAATCCCAGAAAAACCTCTTGAACAATATCGTCAGCTAAAGCCTCATCCATTAAAAAATTACGGGCAAAAAGAAATAAACGTCTGTATATCTGCTTATACAATTTTTCAAAATGAGCAGAATAACTCTCATTTAACCATTTCACCGTATATAGTTCATTATCCATATATTAATAGCATTCACGCCCTTTTTGTTTTCATTTTGAACAAAAATCGCTCACGACTTAGGAACAAATATAGAAACTATATTTTTATAAAAAAACATTACAAAACAAGAAATCGAGTTTTCATACCCTATTCCAATGAAAATATGCTACTTACAACCTAATATCATCATATTTATATTATATCAACTCCTATTCATCTCCAATTCAACACTAATTTATTTAAAAGATGACATACAAATATAAGATTATAATAAAACGACTATTACCTCATAAATAGATTATAACACAATTTGAAATAAATCCTATCAATAGGAAATCGACTTATCAAGGGTTTGAAAACAACGATAATAGAAAACCCCTCTCCAATTCCCAATAGCCGGGACATAGAGAGGGACATCCTATTTTTTATTCACGTTCGCTATTGTACCGGAATACAAATTTCAGTGATCAAATTTTCCGGTGTAGTATGGTCCGGATGATTCAAGTACTTTTCGAAACCGGGGGTATCTCCCAGCTTATACCCTTTTTCGGGAATCCATTTTGCATAAATCGTATCGTAGACGGCATGAAGGTTTTCATACGGTCCTTGGTAGCGGAAGATCGCATATTTCCCGCCGGGGATTTCTTTTACTCCCACTTCTCCTTTCGGTTTCCCGACACGGGGTAACACGAGGCACACGGACGTGCGCAATTTATCCTGTTCCGTCACTTTCGGATCATCATGGTACACGCAGAGGAACTCCACGTCCGGGGCAAAAAGATTTTCCTCCCGCACGTAATTCCACAGTTTTTGCCATGCGGCACAATAATCCAACTGGTTATATGCACCTGTCAGCCAAACGTAAATCACTTGTTTCGGGGCCAACACCTGTTCTTCAAATTCTAGTTTCAAATCGGGTCTTACTTCTACTGGTTTCATAATCGTGTAATTTTTATTATTACGGTATCCATTCGGCGAAATACCATAGAATTGCTTGAAACTTTTCGACAAAGAAGAAGACACGTCATACCCGACCCGATAAGCAATGTCCTGCACGGACAAATCGGAATAGCGTAACAAGCGAGCTGCAGTCTCGACACGTACCCGGGTGATGAAAGCCCCGACAGGCTCTCCCAGAAAGGCCCGCACGATCCGGTGGAAATGCCAAGGAGAGAAACCGGACATCTCGGCTAACATCCCGAGATCGATATTCTCATCCAGATGATTGTTGATATATTCCACGATCACGTTGATCCTTTTCAAGTACTCTTCTTTCGTTGTCAATTTCTGTTCCATATTCTTTTGTATTTCGAGACAAAGGTAAGACCCTGAATTGGGAGAGACTTTTCCGATCTTGCTAAATTAGTTTGTAAGGTTCTCTACACCTCCCCCTTCACAAATTGAAAGTCCAGCCAGTAAGTTGCCCGCTTTGCCGTGAATTTCAAAACACAATAAGTCGGGTCGTTCACCCCGCCCGGGAAATGCTCGATAAACCAATCCTGCCACAAGGCTTTCTTTTCCGCCTCGTCGGTAACAATCTCGATGTACCCAGTCAACACGACACTGTTAATCTCCTTCTGGAAACACACTCCCGCTTTAGGATTCACCCGAAAGTGTTCCGTTTTCTCGGAATACGTTCCGGTAGCAAACCAGATAGTAGTTATCCCTTCCGTTTTCACCTTTGACATCGGCACAGGACGGGGAAAACCGTTTTCATCAATAGAAGTCAGTACCACACTTTCGCATTGCTCCAATAATAATTCCGCTTTTCGTTTCAATTCTTCCATATATCCATCTTATTTAATTATAAATACAAAAGTAGAGTTCCGGGAAAAGAATCTTTTGTAAAAAATCGACTTTTATTCCCCCAAATAAGTGATCGGAGTATCTGCCGGCAAGGACGTGAAAACCATCGGCGAACTACCCGATAATTTCTTGAACTCTTTCACCAAGTGAGAAGAATCATAATACCCACAATCGACCGCCACGGAAAAGAGGTTATTCCCGGAAACCTGACGAAGTACATCCATTGCCCGACGAAATTTCACGACCCGGCTATACTCTTTTGGCGTGTAACCCGTGGCATGTTTAAAACGACGTTCAAAATGACGTTGACATATACACACCCGACTCATCAACTCCCGAACAGGCAACAATCCCCCGGCCTGACGGATCACCCCGGTTGTCCACACGATTTGCTTGTCAACCTCTTCGGCATATTTTAACCGGGATATCAGAAAAGTTTCGATCACTTGCAACCTTTCCGCCAGCGTACTTTTCTCCCTTAAAAGAGAGGCGAACTCTTCATGAAAAAGAAATCCCACGTCCCTCAAATGAAGTCTCTGCCCACTCAGCTCCCCTAAAGGCTTTTTCGTGAAAATAGTCAACCCGCAGGGAGTAAATCTGACCCCGATCATGTGTAGTGATCCGGCACAAACCGACAACTCCGAGTAAGTCTTCATCGCTCCCACGAAATAACCGTGTAAAGGATCAACGCCAAACCGATTTTTATCCTCTAGGTTACGCGCATCATCCAAGTTAAAAATGAAATCGGTACAACCATCAGGCAAAATTTTCATCTTCTCGCCCATTTCCGGTGAACCTTTCACCTCCCAATATTTGTCTATATAAGGAGATAACACGGGATGAGGGGGATATTCTTGGTACATGGGTTCAATTATTGGTATCAAGGCAAAGCTACTAAAAAAATCCGGGACGACCATACCATCTCCAACACAGGCATCATTTGGAGAAAAGTCCCTTCCACAGGTAACTTGGGGAGAAATTCCACAACTGGGGCAAAATTTTCCCCAATCGTGGAATTCAGATAAACACACGTACAAACTGTTTTTCAACACGTTATCATTTTACAACACGAATGGCACGGGCATTGCCTTTATTTAGGCATAGAATAAAACATCAAAACAAAAAACTATGAGAACGTTTATTTTTTTAGCAGTCAGTTTGTTTTTCATCGCCTCCCTCGGAAGTTGCGTGGAAAGTTCACAAAAATATAAAGCTTTACAAGCAAAAGCAGATTCTCTACAAGCCGTTAGCAACGGACAAAGTGACGAAATGGATAAACTTTTAGCAGATCTGAATGACATTTCCGCCGGAATGCAATCTATCCGCGAGGCCGAACACATTCTGGCCATCGAATCACAGAGTGACACGAAAAACAGCAAGAGTAAAAGCCAGATTACCGCTTTAAAAAATGACGTGCAAGCGCTTTCTGACGCTATCGCCGGTTACAAAGAAAAAATTGCTAAACTGGAAGGGACTAACAAAAGACAATCCGCTGAATTCAAGAAATTAATTGCCGGATTAAACGAAGAGTTAGCCATCAGAGATCAAAAGATCAACGAAATCAACCAGATTTTAGCAGCCAAAGAAAAGGAACTAGGTATCAAGACTCAACAAATAGCAGAACTTAACCAAAACGTGAGTAATTTACAAGAGGAATCAACTTCCCAAAAGGAAACGATTTCCAGTCAAGACAAATCACTCAACACGATCCACTACTTGTTAGGTTCCAGAAAGAGTTTAAAAGAGGCTAACGTGATTTCAAGACAAGGAATCTTCTGCCCGCCGATCGTTTCCTCTCAAGCTCAAAACGCAAAATTCGTGGATGCCGATATGCGTGAATTGACATCCATCCCGTTAAACACTAAAAAAGCCAAAATACTTTCTGTTCACCCTAGCGAATCATACGCACTGGAAACCGGGGATGACGGTATGCAGACTTTGAAGATTAACAACCCGAGTGCATTCTGGAAACAAACGAAGTACTTGGTAGTGATGATCAACGAGTAGCCTTAGATTCACACACTCATATACACACAACACACACAGGTAAGGCGTTCGGGGTCCTCCCGGACGCCTTTTTTCATGCCCGTTTGTTTTTTCCCTTTATTTTACCGTTATTTGTAATAACCTAATTACACGGACTCATGAAAATAGCCTTGCTCACCTTGTTATGTGTTATCGCTAGCAATGAACCGGACTTCGTCAGCCAGCAAAAGAAATATCCCCGGGTACGAAACGCCTACCACGAAAAAGAGGCATTACTGACCCGAAGATTAAAAGAACACAACCTTTCGTTGGACAACCTGAATATTCTTATCATGGCGTATAAAACAGAATGTGTCATGGACATCTATGCCAAGAAACGGGAAGACAAGGTGTATAAAAAGATTACAACGTATAAGATATGTGCCCGTTCCGGATCTCTCGGCCCCAAACGTCATCAAGGAGACTTACAAATCCCGGAAGGTTTCTACCACATCAACCACTTTAATCCCACAAGTAACTATCATCTCTCTTTGATGATTAACTACCCAAACCATTCAGATAAGCTGAAAAGCAAAGCCTCCCACCTCGGAGGCAATATCTGCATTCATGGAAATTGCGTAACGGTAGGCTGTCTTCCCATGACAGACGACAAGATCAAGGAAATATACATCTATGCCATACAAGCCCGTCAATCCGGTCAGGAAAAGATACCCGTGTACATCTTTCCTTTTAAATTCTCGGACGAAAAGAATAAAAATTACAGCGAAACCTATCGTGCCTATCCTAACATATTAGATTTTTGGAAGAATCTTGAAACAGGGTATAATCTATTTATCAAGGATTTAAAGGAGTTAAATATCTCCGTGGACAAACTCGGTAACTATCAATTTTCAAAATAACGGAATAACCTGTCTCTAAAAACACTACCTTAGTGCCTTATTACAATAAGGAGACAGCAATATGCTATTCAGTAAAAACGAAAACAAACCGGCATCCTCCATCGAGGAAAAAATAAAACTCTATCGTCGTCAGGGTCACATTGTTCCCCCCCGAAAGATTATCAAGAACGCGGAACAGATAGAAGGCATCCGTGAAAGTGCAAAAATAAACACGGCCGTGTTGGATCACGTGGCGGCTAACATCCGGGAAGGAATGTCAACCGAGGATATTAACACGTTGGTATATGATTTTACCTTGGCACACGGGGCTATCCCCGCACCGTTGAATTACGAGGGCTTCCCCAAAAGTGTATGTACTTCCATTAACGAAGAGGTATGTCACGGAATACCGGACAAGAATATCATTTTAAGAAGTGGAGACATTATCAATGTTGATGTTTCCACTATATACAACGGTTACTTTTCAGATGCATCCCGTATGTTCATGATCGGGGAAGTTGCGGAAGATCGCCAAAAACTGGTGCGTGTCACGAAAGAATGTCTGGAAAAAGGCATCGAGGCCGCACAACCTTGGCGTTTTCTCGGAGACGTAGGCGCTGTTATTCAAGAACATGCAGAAAGTAACGGGTACTCGGTTGTCCGGGAATTCTGCGGACACGGGGTCGGCTTGAAATTCCACGAGATTCCGGAAGTAGAACACGTGGGAAGACGGGGTACGGGAATGCTGCTCGTTCCGGGCATGATCTTCACGATCGAACCGATGATTAACATGGGAGAACGGGATATATTCATCGATGAAGATAATGATTGGACGGTTATTACCGAAGACGAACAACCTTCCGCTCAATGGGAAAACACCATATTAATCACGGAAACCGGGAACGAAATATTAACCTGGTAACCCGTTTAACATGGCTAGCGAACAAATACCTTCCCCCTTGGTTGATCTCCTGCGGCAATACAAACTATTGCAAGAGGAATTCGAGTTTGAAAAAGAGACATTCTACCAACAAACACAACGTGCAGGAATCCCTAAACGGATTCAGCAAGGCGTTTGTTGGTATCCCGTGTCAGCGAATAAAAGTTACTACAACTCGTTAAACCAGCTCATCATCGAGATCAAACGGGATGAGAATGATGACACGGATCATAATTTCGAATACGGTCGTCCGGTTTGCTTTTTCCGTTTTGACCAAACGGGGGATCTGCGTTATTTCAGTTTCGCGGCAACCATCAGTTACGTTCATGAAAACACGATGCTTGTCGTGTTGCCTAACTCCAACAGCCTTCTGGATATTCAAGGATGCCCGGATCTGGGCGTACAACTCTATTTTGACGGGACCTCCTATAAAACCATGTTTTCCGCCCTAACGGAAGTCATGGAGGCCAAGAATAACCGCCTTGCCCGCTTACGGGAAGCCATACTGGGAAACGAGATGGTGGAACAACGGAAACTTCAACCGATTCACTTGATGTGGCTGAACCATTCACAGGAACAAGCGGTAAACCGGGTACTGGCAGCCAAAGAGGTTGCAGTTGTTCACGGCCCTCCCGGAACCGGAAAAACAACCACGCTCGTCGAGGCCGTCTACGAAACACTGCGACGGGAGAATCAAGTAATGGTTTGCGCCCAAAGCAATACTGCCGTTGACTGGATCGCCGAAAAACTACTGGACCGGGGAGTCAATGTACTACGAATCGGGAATCCCACACGGGTAAACGACAAGATGCTGTCATTCACGTACGAACGCAAATTCGAATCCCATCCTGCCTACCCCACGTTGCGAGCCGCGAGAGCATCCATCCGGGAACTCTCCGGACGCCTGAAACGCTTGAAAGGAGCCAAACGGGAATCCGCCCGCCGGATGCTGCATGATTTACGGGACCAAGCCATCAAATTGGAAATCAAGATTGATGCCCAACTCTTCGGGGAGGCCCGCGTGATTGCCTGTACGCTGGTCGGTTCCGCCAATAAACAATTAAACGGGAAAATGTTCTCCACCTTGTTTATCGACGAGGCCGCACAAGCTTTAGAGGCTGCTTGCTGGATTGCCATATCCAAGGCCTACCGGGTAATACTTGCCGGGGATCACTGCCAGTTACCTCCCACCATCAAATGTTACGAAGCAGCGAAAGGTGGGTTGGATCGCACGCTACTCCAAAAGATTATCCAGCGTAAACCCGAAACTGTTTCCATGCTCGAAACACAGTACCGGATGCACGAAGACATCATGTACTTTCCCTCGAAATGGTTCTACAAAGGCCGTTTGCAGGCATCTCCGGAAGTACGCCACCGTAATATTCTCGAATACGACACTCCCATCGAATGGTTCGACACGGCTCTCTGCGAGTTCTCGGAAGATTGTGTTAACGAAACGTATGGACGAATCAACAAGCCTGAAGCCGAATTGTTGGTAAAACAATTACAGGAATATATCGAGAAAATCGGTATCGAACGAGTGCTGGATGAAAGAATCGATTTCGGGTTGATATCCCCTTACCGGGTGCAAGTACAATATATCCGGCAAATTATCAAACGGAACCGCTTCTTTATCCCCTTGCGGAAACTCATCACGATTCACACCGTGGACGGGTTCCAAGGCCAAGAACGGGATGTTATCCTAATCAGTCTCGTACGGGCCAACAGCGAGGGAAACATTGGATTCCTGAATGACCTGCGCCGCATGAACGTGGCCATCACCCGAGCCCGCATGAAACTCATCATTCTGGGAGACGCCACCACACTCACCTCCCATCCGTTTTACAAGGCCTTGTACGAATATATCCGGGAGAAGGGAAAAATCATCGAGATCCACCCGGAAACACCCGACACGGCCCCATCCAAGCAAAAGTAACTTCATTGCAACATTATTTTCATTCGAATGTAACAATTCTGCACCTACTTTGTACTCGTAAAAAACAGAATGTTATACCAGATGAAGTATGTTATACAATAGAGAATTAAGTTGGCTTTCGTTTAACGAACGTGTCATGCAGGAAGCCCAGGATAAGAGCGTCCCGCTTATACAACGCCTCCGTTTCCTCGGAATCTATTCCAACAATCAAGATGAATTTTTCAAGGTGAGAGTTGCCAACCTAGAACGGCTGGACAAGAAAAAGAAAGAAAAGGATAAAAAACTCTCTGGAAACCTAACCTCGCTGGAACTACAACGCAAAGTGTCGGAAAAAGTCTGTGAATCCCAAAAAGAATTCGAGAACACCTACACGCAAATTCTGGACGAAATGGTCAGCCATCATATTTACGTGGTTCATGAAAATGCTCTAGATGAAAACGAAAAACAATTCTGCAGACAATACTTCTCGGAGAAAATCAGTCCGTTACTCGTTCCGCTGATGTTAAGAAAAAGCGTCCGGCTCCCCTACCTGCAAGACGAGCGCATCTATCATGCCGTTAAAATGGTCAACAAGAATTCTACCAAGAACAACCGATACGCCATCATCGAAATACCACACAACAGCCTCTCACCCCGGTTCATCGTACTGCCTTCCCCAAACGACAATACCCGGATCATCTTCATTGATGACATCATCCGTCTTTGTCTGGATGATATATTTTTCATGTTCTCGTATGACGAGATCTCGGCCTACACTTTCAAATTCATGCGGGATGCAGAGCTGACACTAGATGACGACGTATCGAAAAGCCTTGTTGAAAAAATGGAGCAGGGATTGAATAAAAGACTTTACGGTCGTCCCGTTCGTCTCGTCTACGACGAAGCGATGCCCGGAGATCTGCTCAACATCCTCACCGACAAGTTAGGACTAAGTAAAAGTGGTAATCTTACCCCCGGCGGGCGCTATCATCTGATGCGAGATCTGATGAAATTTCCTAAAATTAATCCAAAATTAGAATACGAAGAGGTTTCCCCGTTACGCCATCCAGCCTTTAAACCTTTTTCCAGCGTGATCGACGTGATCCGGAAACAGGACATTTTGTTAAATTATCCCTATCACACGTTCAACCATTTCATCGACTTTATGCGGGAAGCCGCCATGGACCCGCACACGGATTCAATTTACATCACGCTATACCGCACGGCCGAAAGGTCAAAAATCATCAACACGCTAATCAATGCCGCCAAGAACGGGAAAAAGGTCGTCGTGTTACTGGAATTACTGGCCCGATTCGACGAGGCCAGAAATATCGACAATGCCGAGGCATTAAGACAAGCCGGGGTAAAAGTAATTTACGGGATACCGGGACTGAAAGTCCATTGCAAACTCGCCTTGGTCAAACGTCGGGAAGGCTCTCAATTAAAGGGATATGTACACGTGGGAACCGGAAATTTCAATGAGGACACCGCCAAAATATACAGTGATTTCAGCCTGTTCACCGCCAACCGGACCGTGGCGGAAGATGCGGAACGTGTCTTCGAGTTCCTACAAAATAATTACAAACAACTCGATACGGACCTACTACTGGTCTCCCCCTACAACATGCGGGAACGTTTCGAATCCTTGGTCGACAACGAAATCAAAAACGCTAAAGACGGAAAAAAGGCTTACATTTACGTAAAATGTAACAGCCTCACGGACGAACGGATGATCGGACTACTCTACAAGGCCAGTAAAGCCGGGGTACGTGTACGCTTAATCGTGCGAGGTGCCTGTTGCTTGATGCCCGAAGTAAAAGGCCTAAGCGACAACATCAGGGCTATCAGTATCGTGGATAAATACCTTGAACACGCCCGCCTGATCTTGTTTTACAACGGGGGAAAAGAAAAGGCATTTATTCTCAGCGCAGACTGGATGACCCGCAACCTAAGCCGCAGAGTGGAAGTCGGTATCCCGATTCAAGATAAAACCATACTGAACACGCTAAAAAATACATTTTCCATCCAGTGGAAAGACAAGGTAAAAGCCCGGAACCTGAATTTAGAGGTCATAAATCAGCGGGTGTCACCTTCCTCACCGGATGAAACAGACCTGCAAACTCGCTCACAAGTGGCACTATACAATTTTTACGCATCACAAAACGAGACACAAAAATGACCATAAACACGAAAACACTGGCCGCTATCGATATCGGCACGAATGCAATCCGACTTTTCATATCCAACGTGGAAGAATACCCCACGGAAACCCTGTTCAAAAAAATAGCCTTTCTGCGAGTACCCATCCGGTTAGGAGAAGACGTATTCACAACAGGAGAAATAGGGCAACAGAAAAGAAAACGCCTATGCGAAACCATGCAGGGATTCTCGTATATCATGTCTGCATTCAACGTGGAAAGCTACAAGGCATACGCGACCTGTGCCATGCGAGAGGCTCGAAACGGTAAATCCGTGGCCGAACAGATACAAAAAGAGTGTGACCTGAACATTGAAATCATCAGCGGGACCAAAGAGGCAGAAACCATTTTCGCCGGAGGCATGAACGAGGTGGTGGATGATGACAAAACCTACTTATACGTGGATGTCGGTGGCGGTAGCACCGAGGTAATTGTTTATAGCAAATCCGTCAAGGTCGAGGCTTGCTCTTTTCCGCTGGGAACCGTGCGTATGTTAAATGACGCCGTGGACAAAGAGGAGATGAAACACTTCAAAAAATGGTTGAAAAACATCACGGAAAAATATACCCCGGATGCCATTATCGGGTCGGGCGGAAATATCAACAAGATTCATAAATTACTGAATAAAAAGGAACGGGAACGAATCACATATCAGGAACTGGATATTCTTTACGAATACATGAAATCCTTCAACCTCGAAGAACGGGAACGGATCATGAAACTGAACACCTACCGGGCCGACGTGATCATACCCGCCATGAAAATATTCCTCACCGTGGGAAAAATATGCAAGATAAATGAAATCATCGTCCCAAAACTCGGATTATCTGACGGGATCATCCGGTTGCTATACGAGGAGGAAAAGAGAGGGAGAGTATAGACTTTACAAGCAGAAAGCGTGTTAAAATGCCTTTTAACACGCTTTCTTAAATCAAAAACAACAACTAGACTCAACAGATCACTTGCTTTAAACCACTAATCCAAGCATCTATTCTCTTATCAGTCTGGTCAGATTCATTGGATTCATCCAAGGGAAGTCCCACGAACTGACCATCCACACAAGCCTCGGAAGAGTCGTAACTATACCCATCGGTATCCACCGAACCGGCAAATTGACACCCACTTCCTTGTAGCTCGTTATAAATTATTCCGATAGCATCGCAGAAAGACCCGCCAAAAGAGGCAGAATCCCCGCATCCGAAGATTGCCACGGTCTTACCCGACAAATTCTTCGCTTTCAGCTTATCCAAGAAATCGTTCCAATCATCCTGCAACTCTCCGATTCCCCATGTAGAACTACCCAGCAACAAAACATCGTACTTGTCGACCTCGTCCACTTTTGTAGTTCCCACGTTATGTATATCTTCACTTGCAACACCCAAACGAGCCGCAATCGTTTCAGCTACTCCTTCGGTTGCTCCCGTCGTGGAGCCATAAAATATTCCAACTTTCTTCATCTCGATGTATTATTTTATTTTGTACATGACAAAGATAGCGCACCCGACAATACCGGAAAATCCCTATATATGATTAAATTTACCCCCGCCAACCCCTATTCATGGGGATGTGGTTAAAGCAGTAACAAACCATGATCCCGGATCGCCTGCATCTCTTTGCTATACCAGAAAGGCAGGAAGTCATCGTTAAACAGTATCTCGTAATTCCGACTAAAGTCTTCCAGCAGATAAGGATTCACGGCATCCACTCCCACCTGCATCAGCGACTCGTGGATAAAATGAGCCCAGTCACCTCTCATTTTGATCGCCATCTCCCGGCTATTCGTATGTAGCAATAAAACGATCGAATATTTTCCTTTTTTCACGCTCTCCGGCCCCAACTCCACCCGACCTCCTAACCAGTATAGGCGCCGGGAATGTAATTTTTCCACGGGTTCCTGTTCTTCCGCCATGTGTGCGACAAAGCGAGGCGGAATCGTGGTTGCCGGAATCTTGCAGTCAAACCACTTTTGTAAAGGCAAATCAAACCCCACTCCCCGCATATAATTATATAGTGAACGACTTAATCCATCCCCCAGTTCGTCATGATCACCACCTTGTAAATCCTCGAACGCCACATCATTCCGGGCAAAGCCCCCGAAAGGCGGTTCAGTTACCCGGGTTCCGAATCGTTCGGGACACAAACCCACCGGACTATGTGCCGTCATGGCAAAACGATGCCAAAAACCGGAATGGATATATCCCAGCTCGAATAACTGGCGCACCACTTCAAGCGAATCAACAGTTTCCTGTGTTGTCTCCGTCGGGAAACCATACATCAAGTAAGCGTGAACCATGATTCCCGTCCCCGTGAAATGATTGGCCGAACGGGTTAGTTGCTCCAGAGTGACCCCTTTATTGATCAAGCCCAACACCCGGTCAGACGCCACCTCTACCCCGCCCGACACGGCAATGCAGCCGGATGCCTTCAGTAAACGGCACAGGTCTCGTGTATAAGCCCGTTCAAAACGGATATTCCCCCACCAGACAACCGTCAGTCGTCGGCGCAATATTTCCAGAGCCAGCTCTTTCAATAAAGCGGGAGGCGCAGCCTCATCAACAAAATGGAAACCACCTTCCCCCGTCTGTGCCATCACTTGTTCCATACGGTCAACAAGCGTTTTCACCTCATTCGGTTCATAACGCCGGATATAGTCCAGACTCCCGTCACAAAAACTACACTTTCCCCAATAACACCCGTGAGCCAGAGTCAGTTTATTCCATCGTCCGTCACTCCACAACTTATGCATCGGGTTTACGATCTCGATCACCGAAACATACCTGTCTAACAACAATCCGGAATAATCGGGTACGCCGACTTCCTTCTGCGGAATAATCACGGCCGACTCATCATTCAAAAACTCGACCTTCCCGTCTCGTAAGCAAAATGCGCGTACCAAATCGGAATCCCCGATCTGCCCCGTCACGTGTTCAAGCAAACGCACTAACGGTAACTCACCGTCATCCAACAACAAGTAATCGGTAAAGTGGAAGAAACGCACGTCTGTCAATGACCGCAATTCCGTATTGGCAAATCCCCCACCCATCACCACCGTGACTTCCGGGTAATTAGCTTTAATCCACTCCCCGCAACGCAAAGCACTATAAAGATTCCCGGGGAACGGGACAGTGATAGCCACCACCTCCGGACGATACTCTTTCATCCGGCCCGCAAGTAGCCGTATCAGGTAATGATCCGTGAAAGTCAAAGGCTTTGCCAGCTCCGCGTTCAACTCATCAAAAGAAGAGGCCGAACGCCCCAGATGCTCCGCGTAGCGACTAAACCCGAAATGCTCATCCACGGTCTCTTGCAAGAAATCGGACAAATCTTCCAAGTACAAGGTAGAAAGGTAACGAGCTTTATCCTCCAACCCCATCACCCCGAAGGCCCATTCCGTATCTTCCTCCTGTTCGAAACGACTTGCCCGGGGCAGGAAATAGGATTCGCAAATCGAGTAAGCCAGCGTCCGGTTCCTTCCTTGCAGGAAAGCCATGACCGCGTCAATTGTGCGCTCGTACTCCTCCTGCAAAGCAAAAATACGTCGGGCATTGTCCGACAAGCGGATTTCCCGGGCTGCCACCTGTTGAAAAAGCTCATGCAGCCCCCGGGATGAAAATATTTCCAGAATCACTTCCAAGCTCAAATCAACCTGCACGGAATCAACTCCTTTCGTGTTCAAAAAACCTTTCAAATACATCATCGCCGGGTAAGGTGTATTCAACTGCGTAAACGGTGGTGTCACCAGCAACACCTTAGGGGAAACATTCATTATCTTGAATTTATGATTAAACAAATGTACACTTTTTTAATTCCAAGACAAAATTTAGGATATGCCACTTTTATTTCTTAATTTAGCGAATCGTAAAACTACTAACATTTAGCTATTATGAGTAGAAAGGAAAAAAGCATTGAATTATTAAACAAAGCAGTTGCTGACGAATTGCTTGCCGTACACCAGTACATGTATTTTCATTTCCGTTGTGACGATATGGGCTACGACCTGTTGTCCGGGTTATTCAAACGTACCGCCATCCAAGAGATGATGCACGTGGAACAGCTTTCAGAACGTATCTTATTCTTGAAAGGAGAAGTGGAAATGAAAACCTCCGGGGACGTTCAGAAAATCCACGAACCGAAAGAAATGCTGGAATTGGCCACGGCCATGGAAGAAGGTAGTGTAAACGACTATAACGCTTGGGCTCAAGAATGTGCTGCCAATGCGGATGCCGTATCCAAGAAACTATTCGAAACGCTTGTTGCCGAAGAAGAAGTTCACCAAGATCAGTATGAAACAGAACTGGACAACTTGGAGAAATTCGGAGCCAATTACTTGGCCCTGCAATCTGTTGAACGCAGTAAAAGCGTGGCCGTGGGAACCGCTCCCGCGGGAGAATAAATGATTAAGAAAGCGACTCAAAACGGGTCGCTTTTTTTCACCTCGGGCTTTATCAACAACCGCAATGACTGATCGTACGTCACGTAACTCCACATCCAGTTGATAAATATAAACAACCGGTTCTTCACCCCCACGATACTCATCAAGTGAACCAACAGCCACAATAACCATGCAAAAAATCCACTGAAACGAATACCGGAAATCTCTGCCACGGCATCATTCCTTCCGATCGTGGCCATGGACCCCTTGTTCATGTATTTAAAAGGACGCAAGGGTTTCCCCTTGATCATGTGTCGTAAATTCTTCGCCAATAAACTAGCCTGCTGTATGGAAGGCTGCACAACTTGCGGGTGACCGTTCGGGTAGTTCTCCGCCACCATCAAGGCGGTATCCCCCAACGCGAATATATCCGCCATCCCCTGTACCCGGTTGAACTCGTCCACGAGAAGACGATTTCCCCGACCGTAGATATCTTGAGGTAACCCTTCCAGACTGTTCGCCTTCACCCCAGCTACCCAGAACACGTTGTTCGTAACAACCTGTTCACCATCCACGAACGTCAATTTTTTTCCGTCATACTCTTTCACGAACTTTTTCAACAGCACCTCTACCTTCATATCCTTCAAATTCCGAATAACGTCCTCCGAAGATTTCTGTGAAAAAGCGTTCAGCAACCGTTCTCCCCCGTCTACCAAGAGAATCCGCATCTCGTTCCAATCCAGTTCCGGGTAATCCTTCGGTAACACGAACTTCCTCATTTCTGCCAAAGCACCTGCCAACTCGATCCCCGTGGCCCCACCTCCCACAATCACGAACGTCAGCCAATGTCTCCGTTCCTCTGCATTCGACGTGTTCAGCGCCCACTCGAAACTCTCAATCATCCGGTTCCGGTTGAACAAGGCGTCCGATGTCGTCTTCAACTGCATCGTCCGTTGTGCCAACGTTTGATCCCCGAAATAGTTCGTTCCTGCCCCTGTGGCAATTACCAAATAATCATAAGAAACATCCCCGATGGAAGTCTCCAAACGATTCTCCTGCGGGATCACCCTCTCTGCCGTGCATATCCGCACATGAAAATCATGTCGTCTCTTGAAAATCTTTCGGAAAGGAAAAGAGATCGCACTCGGCTCAATTCCCGATGTTGCCACCTGATACAGCAAAGGCTGGAAAAGGTGATAATTATTTCGATCTAATAATATAACTTGAAAATCCCGGTCATTCAACCGACGAGCCAATTTCAACCCTCCAAAGCCACCACCCACAATAACAACTCGTTTTTTGGTTCCTTTACTAGGAATATTGCTCATTGTTTCCATACACGTAATAACTTTTATCTTCAGTTATACGTGATATTTCATTGAATCGTTCCGTTCCCGGTTAAAAATAAAAGTTTATAAAGTCGATAAGGTTTATAAACAAAGGGGTTGTCCAAAAAGTCCTGCCTGTATTTGCCAACTACCCCCTCCAGCTCCCCCTGTGTACCTTAGATTTGTACACGAAATAAATAGACGAACACTTGGCTAAC